>Ga0214542_1000280_pt1 | contig 86064 bp, 46 predicted proteins | sample CNSS1metaG_FD_160096 | JGI IMG/M metagenome (GOLD analysis project Ga0214542, IMG submission 160096) | Root nodule microbial communities from cowpea collected in UCLA plant growth center, Los Angeles, California, USA - CNSS1 | ecosystem: Host-associated > Plants > Roots > Nodule | place: USA...
TGGGTCCAATCAAACAAGGGCAAATCGCAGCAACAACAACCACACATACACCATAACCTCCAATTTAGGGAAACCAATTTTAGGGTTACGAAAATCATAAATTTAGGTCACAAATCGAAAAAAAAAAAGAACCAGAACTCAAATTACGAACAAACCTATCTTCGCGGTGGTGGTGGCCGTCGGAATCGTCGTGAATCGCAGTCCGATGGTGGCTCTGCGTTCTCCGTTCACTGCGCTTTGCCTTCGTGAATCGCAGTCCGATGGAGACGTCGTGAATGGCCTGCACTCTGCCTTCGTGTTTCCTCGCCAGCGACGTGGGTGGAGGAGAAAGAAAAGTGGGTGGTCTCTTTTCTGGTTTCCCAAAACGCGGGTGGAGTGGAGTGGAGTGGAGTGGAGTGGAGGAGAAGAGAAGAGAGTGTGATGTTTGGAAAGGAAGAGTGCACGTGTTTTTTATGATTTATTAGTAACTCATTCGGCCCGTGGCCTGGCCGGTTTTGGCCCGTGGGCTGGTCCGACGGGTTATCGGGCTTGACGGACCGGACTGTCTCGGGTTGGTAGGCTGAATTTTTTGATCCGACCCATGTTTTTTTGGTCGGTCTGGCGGGCCGGCTCGTCGAGTCCGGCCCATTTTGACGTTCCTATATCTGATATCGTTGAACTGATTGTTACTCCCTAGTGATGAAAGGTCAAAATAAAGGTTATTGGGTTTTTGCACTCTGATTTCAAAATTCTGAGTGATTTTAGAATAGTTGAAAGAACAGCTGTTGACTTATAGAAATGTTTTTGGATGTCCTTTGGAGTTATTTATGTGACAATACAGATAAATAAGAACTTTGTAACTTAAAAATAATGGTAGCGGTTGACCTATTAAAAGTTACAAGTTAAAAATAAGAACTTAAAGGCAAAATAAACTAAAAGAAAGAAATAAAGGCTGATAAAATACTTTGAAATTAAATAAAAATACTTTGTAACTTTTTTTTTTTTCAGTTAGATTTTGAACTTGTTTTTTCCACATGATAAACTACTGTTGTAAAGATTCAAAAAAAAAAAAATCACAACTTCAAACATGTCAAATTGAAAACTATATTAAGAACACGTAAATTGAATTAAAATATTCAAAGAGATCAGTAGTGGAGAAATTCATTCCATAACATTTGCATACACAACAATAAATTTAATAAGATTCGACTGAATTTGGAATCTACATGTAATAAAGGAGTACAAGTGTATTCGAGATAATTACAGAAGTTAAATTATCTCAATAGTATTATTTTTTGTAATCAATTATTTTAGTGATGATAATTAACATATATTAAATTCTCTTAATGGGTACTGCATTTGCTCCATATCAATGATACCCAAATTCTATCGGAGAGAAACATCCGCAAAAGCTAAATCCATGGAAGAAGACAAATTCTATAGTTAAAGTATCAAGTATATTATTTCTAAAAATATTCTAAAATAAATTTCAAAATATTTAAATTAAAAATAAATTTCAAAATATTTAAATTAAAAATAAATTTCAAATATTTAAATTAAAAATAATTTTAAAATATTTAAACTAAAAATAAGTTTAACATATTTAAATTAAAAAATATATATTTAAACTATAATTTTAATAGAGATGGATTAGGTACAAATATATGTTTTGGTAAATCTGTAAATATTTTGTCAAAAACAAACCGTAATTTTATTTCTTGTTATTTTGCTATTTTTTTACAAATTAATGAGAGATTATTTACAAATATATGTTCCGGTAAATTTATAGTTATTTTGTTACGAAATACCTACAATTTTATTTCTTTCTTACTTTCTCACAATTAGTGAGAGATTAACTACAAATATATATTTTATAAATCTGTAACTATTTTATTATGAACACGTTACAATTTTATTCCTTTGTTATTTTTTCATAAATTAATGAGAAATTAATTACAAATATTTTTTCTCATTGATCTCTCTAATTAAGTAGGAGATTTCTTATAGTGAATATCGATTAACACTTAATATAGTAACTTAAAAAGAACAATATATAGATTTTATAGTTAACACTATAATGTAAATACCAAATTATATAGGATTAAATAACAGTACTCTCAATAATAAATTGTTTAAAATTTATAGTTAAACTTAAAGGCAAAGACATTGTGTGATGTTTCATGGTTATGATAGAATAGAATAGAATTGAACTTTTGAAGATAAGAAAGTTCAACTTCTTTTTGTTTATTTTTATTCTTCTTAAAATCCTTAAAGGATTAAATTTGGAATTGGAAATAATATTATAAAAGATTAGAGTAAGAACAAAATGAAACATTTAAAGAATTTCATACGTCATGAGATTTAGAATTAAACAAGAGAAAAAGGGTCGTAGATGGTGGCATTATGCTTAATCTAAAGATAGCGGCAGTCTTCAAGAACATATTTAAAAGGATCTTGATATCTTGAAACCCCATTTTTATTTTACACTCACTTAATAATAACTTTTAATATTAGTTTACTAATTCTTTTAGATCATTTTAATTACAAATTGAGAATGGTTAAGTAGGGTATTATGATAAGGATGCGTACGTTGCGTTTTAACTTTAAACACGATCATAAAATGCTTCTTCAGCGTGATTACAAAGTCCTCTATTCAATTTCGATCACCATAGTTGAAGTAATTCAGACGTCCTGTAGTATAATCAGGAATCGTATCATATACGAAAACAAACACGAATCGTATTTAATTTGGAGAATGACACGGACAATCTAAACCATATTTGGAGAAATATATAACTTTTTTACGGTGATTTTTTTACACTATTAGTTCTTGAAATTTGATCCTAAATTAGAATCCTAAATTAGAAGTCGTCTATGTCTTAAATTTTGATACGTTTTGGTCCTTAAACTTAAAAAATGAACGAAAATAATCTTTTATTTACAAATCGGTTTATTCCTATTTAAAAATTTTGAATTTATTAAATTTATTTGAAAAAAGTTTTCTTTAAAAAAATGTTTCCGATCATTTTCAAAATATGATATATAATTGGTCATATAATTATGGTTATATAGATCTTTTTTATGAAAAATCTTTAATTGCTAGTATCAAAATATTAGTGAAATTAAATTCTTTTTTTTTGATAAAAAAAGAATTGATGGAATTACGAATGGAATAAGTATTACAAATTTTTTCTAGGAGAAGTTATTAAATATGTGGGGGTGGACGAATAGCTTCGTATATATTATTATATATTCTAGATATATTAATCTTTCTAGTAATTTTGCTTTTATTCGAAACAAATAAATATTGATAAATCTCATGAATATTGAACTCGATAAGAAAAAAAGGATTTAAAAATTGAAAAAGAATCTTCTTTGAATACTAAAATGTTAGTATTGGAGTTGTTTACATCATTTGACACATTTTTTTTTAATATTTTTTAGAAAATGCATTCAACACCTCAAAATAAGTTAATGTAATTAAGTTAAAAGTACTATATTCATTCATTTTTAAAGTTTAAGAACCAAAATTTATGAGATAGGTAAAATTCCAATTTTGAATTAAATTTCAGACACTAAAAATATATTTAACCTTTTTTTTATTACTATTTGATATTATCTCTTATAACTATTTACTTTCTTTTTCTTTTAAAATCTTTTAAAAATATAAAAGTTAATTTTTGTTAAAACTATTTTAATCTCGTAAAAGTCTTTAAATAATATAAAATCAACGTTTTTTCAACTTTTTCTTAGCCCAAAAGTAGGGGCCGGATTGGGTGACGATTTTAACCAACGGCTGTACCAAGAGAAGCCCATTTTTTGAAGCAGCACTTGATTTTGGTGTTCATAACCCTCTGCCTCCTGTTACTGCAAACGCAGGAGAGAGATGGAAGATTCAGTTCCAGTTGTGCAGGAAAACAAGATTCAGTATTCGGAGGAAATGATAGAAAATGGTTTGCGAAGATTTGGGTGGTCGGGGATGATTCAATGCATCCTTGTCTCGGCCGCTATGTACTTCGATGCACAGCAATCCTTCATGGCCATTTACTCCGACGAGTACCCCACTTGGCACTGCGCAGATCCCACAACATGCACCTCACATTCCGACATCTGCAAGCTCCCAAGGTCATCATGGGCATGGGATGGACCTTCTTCCAAGACAATCATATCACAGTTTGGCCTTCAATGCGCCACCAGCTTCATCACAGGTTTACCTCAATCCTCCTTCTTCCTCGGTTGCTTTCTTGGTTCCTTTCTTCTTGCCACCTTGGCCGACACATCTCTCGGAAGAAAGAACCTCCTTGTTATGTCCTGTTTTTTTATGTCCTTAGCTTCTGCTACCATTGTCTTCTCCACCAATGTTTGGACCTACTCCGCTTTTAAGTTCCTCATTGGCTTTTGGCGTTCTTCCATTGGGACCTGTGTTCTGGTGTTACTCACGGAGAAAGTGAGCACAGAGTGGAGGTTTACTGTGGGGATTGTTGAGTATTTTTGCTTCACTTTGGGGTACATGACCTTGCCTGGAATAGCTTATTTAAACAGAAATTCCTCATGGAAATCTCTCTATGTGTGGACTTCGGTTCCTGCTGTTTGTTATTCTGTGATTGCTTACCTCTTTGTTGCGGAGTCTCCGAGGTGGCTTCTCATGCAAGGTCGAGAGCAAGAAGCCATGGCAATGCTTACAGGAATTTCTGAATCTGCGGTAGAAAATGGTTCTAATATAACTGCAGGGCTACTAAAAGTTCCTGCTGTTAAACAAAAGTCAATTTTGGGACTTTACTCATCGATAGCAGAGTTGTTTGAGAGAAGCTGGGTTGGCAAACGGGTGGTGGCAATGATGGTGCTTGGTCTTGGGATTGGGATGGTGTATTTTGGCATGCCTTTGGCCGTGGGGAACTTGGGATTCGACATTTACTTGGGCGTTGTGTTCAATGCTTTCATGGAAATACCCTCTTGTGTGGCCACATATTTCTTGGCAAACTGCAGGAGAAAGCCCTCGATTCTTGCATTCTCTGTAGCGAGTGGGATATGCTGCATGTTGTGTGCAGTGGTTAGCAATGGGGTGAAAGTAGCGAAGGTGGGGATATCGTTGGTGGCATTTTTCAGTACTGTCACTGCTTATAATGTGTTTCTCATTTACGTCGTAGAGGTGTTTCCGACGAGTGTACGGAACACGACGACCTCGTTGGTGAGGCAAGCCGTTGTGTTTGGTAACATATTCAGTCCATTTCTTATATCTGCGGGGAGGAAGAATGAATTTTTCTCTTATGGGGTGTTTGGAGTGGTTATAATTTCATCCTGTTTCACTTTGGTCTGTTTGCCTGAGACCATAGGAGTAGCTCTTTCTGATACCATGGACCAGCAAGAGAAAAAGGACAACCTATCTGCATAAAATGATGAAGTGGGTCAGCTTATGTTGTTTTTGTAGGTTCAGTGTGTATGCTGCATTATTTGTTAGGAAAAGTTATGTACGTTTTCTTGTTGAATAAAATTTTCTTACAAAAGCAACATTGGAGAATTTGGGGAAGAAGACCCAATTTTCTTTTTACAATGATTATTTTCTTTTTGAAACAAGAATATTGTTAACATTAAATTTAAGGAATAAATCATATCCATACATGTGCATACACTTCTAAGACGGAAAAGGCCAAATGAATCATTTTAAAAAGGTTGAAAATATCAGATTAAACTTTTTAAAATTTTAAAGGATCAAATTAAAGCAGTCTTAATGGCATGCATTTACATTTGGCTATTACTACCCCGTCCACATCACGTGATATCGACTTGGTTCTCTCTAACATTATATTTCCATCCCCATTTCATGCCTATCATTTAGACTCTAGTGATGTCGATTTGGCCGATTGTCTTGTCTCAGTACAAGTTGCTACATTATGGGTGGATGTTTACTGTACATGCTGATATCATGTCATAACACAAGAAACACTATCATGCCTCCAAAATCCATATCATACAGTGAGTCTGAATATTGTGTGATTGCTTCTGCATGCACTGTGATTACTCAGCCTTGTCTATTGAATTGGGCCTTCCTCAAACATTCTTATTAGATTGATTTGTTGTAAATCCTAGTACAACAACCTAGAAATCAATCAAAAGTTTTGTATATTAATATATCGAGAAAAATATAATCATAGTCAAGAAACCATTCATTTCTTTTCCAAAATGATGTACAGTTGTATCAAGATCAACGTGAACAGCTAAATTCACAGCCTCCAGAAGTTTCATGTTCTCTAAAAATATTAATTATTTAAAGCGACTGTGTATTCCTCTCCACAAGCACATTTTACCACATGACGAATCTCCTGTAAAATCAGAGGCATCTCCATGAGTACAAGGGAAATTAAGATAATGAATTGTCACTTGATTATTCCTATTTGAAGTCATGATTTTTCCGGATAACTATTTAAGTACCTCGTAAAAATTTTTGTGGATTAAACTTATCTTACCTTAAGTTTCTCAACTTGTCTCTCTAGAGATTGCAAGTATTCAGTTTCTGCAGCTTTGTCTGACAAAAGAGCTTTATATTCCTCTTCAAGAGCAGTTAAACCTGCTGCTTTCAGCTCCGGCTAGCGTAGTTCGTTCATTAGAGTTAAATAAAATAATTTACAAAATCATTGATAATAAGTCACAAATTTATTACTTGCCTCAATAAGAGAAGAAAAGAAAACAACAGCTTACCAATCAAAGATCTAATATAAATGAATGTATAGGGAAAAACTTATATATAAAATGGAAATCGTTTTCCACTTGATCATCCTAACAGTGGAAATTATGATAATCACACGTTTCTCAATAATTCTTGCAAAATAACAACAGACCTTAAACTCATTTTCTCTGCACTTCACATCCTCGATAGCCAGTTTTATCTAAAGACAAAAAAGACATAATAGTAAGAAGCAAATAAAGTATACTGAAAATGTAAACATAATGCCATATTAAACATCAAAATCTTCCTATTCTTATTTTCTTGAAAGAACTAAAGGTTGGAAAAGAAATCCTAGAGTATCTTTACACCCCTAATTACGCTTCAGGATCATTTTTTGCATCCCTATGTTTGCAAAAATCAATCATCGACTATTTTAACAAACTTATCGAGGGGAAAATGGCTGCAACTAGTTAACTTTGTTAAAACTTGAAAAATGGTAATTTTCGGAAAATAACTTTTGCTAACCGGAAAAAGAATATCAATTCAGTTAAGGAGAAATTGATCCATGATTAGATGAAACAACATTTAAATAGAATGAACCACAATTTTCATGTAGAAGGCAGTTATAAACTGGAGAAATAAAGACTAAATTGAAGAATTTTTTTTTATTTGCAGCTCTCTATATTTTAATTAAAGAGCATGTAGGAAAAAGTGTCCTTGCCTATCCATTTGTATAATTGATCAATTTTCCAAAAATTCAGCAGATCAAACTTCGAAGACACTGAATCTTTTTAAATTAGAATATTAACGTATGCTTAAAACGCCAGGGTTCAACCTTGATCACGGTAAATGGGATGTTCCATGTACATATTCAGTCATGTATTGTAATAAAAAAATATGGCTGAAATGGAAAAAGTAAAGAGAAAGAAGAAAGGTTATTTTAGAACGCATTTTAAAAAATTAGGAGGGACCAGGAGAATTTAAATCTTATTGTAATTATTTTGTTTAATTTAAAATTGAATTTTTGTTTCTAGAATGAATTAAATATTTCATTGTATTTGCTATAAAAAAATTGCACTCAGCAAAAACAAATTTAACAACCGAAAGCTTGAGTAATGTATACTTCACAACCTAAATGGGATGCAGATAACTAACCTTGGTGTTCTCGGTAAGAACCTTGGCTTTCAGAGTAAGAATCTCCTCAAGCCTTGCTTTAGCAGAATCCAATTCATTGATTAAATTGGTCCTTACAACACTTCCCTGTCAAACAAAAATAAATTAGCAGATTCCAACGCCATTGTAGTATATATTTATGAAAGAAGTGGTCTACCAAGTTATCCACGACAAGGTTACAAGTCGCACCAGTCTTTCCTGTAAGTTATGAAACGAAAGCTTGTACATCAAATTTAGTTTTAAAAAATGGATTATAAAATGCCCGTTAACAAAATAATAATAATAATAATAATAATAATAATAATAATAATAAACATCCGATTCAATGTTCAGCCTTGACAAAACCAAGGTATCTCAATCATTACTGATTTAGTTACAGTAAGCAGATATAAGTAGGTATTCATGGGGTGGTTTGAGTTTAAGCTTAAACTGCTGAACAAAACTCAATTGGTTCTCAATTTGAGAAATTAAACCAAGCCATGCTATCTTAGAAACAGTCCAACAATGTGATAGACAGTCACAACTCTAATGCATCTTAAAATACAAGAACATTGGTTTGATCATGCGTTGCTATCAAATTTGTGTCGAGTTATTTGAACATGTTTATCTCTCTTCTTTTAAGAAAATTGCTTTGGTAGAAGCAAAGAAAAAGATTCTCCTGAAAGTTTTGGTGGAGTTTAAGAGTCCTTTTTCGTAAAACGTTGTGTCAAACACCACACTAAAGTATAGAGCCATGCCTTCAGCTTTACTTATTTCCCCCACCACCTTTCCGGTGACCTGTATAAATCCAAAAAGAAAGTGACAAGAATCAGAAAAGCATATAGATCAAATAATTAAATCAATACAACCTGAGAATGGGATGAAGTTTTGTTTGCTTTATTCTTCCTTTTAGTCAATAATTTATAAAACAAAATCATACCATTTCCTTAGAATTAAATAAATAAGCAAGCTCAAGAAGTTTGCTCAAACACTTGCCAAGGAGCCTTATTTTCACAGGAACTTTAGGTTATATACGAGTAGTCCTGATAAATGGCTTATAGTTATTGGTAAGAATAAAAAAGGCATACCAAGTCATGCTTTTGCAGTTCCCTGCTAATATTCCGAGTACTACTGACCCATTCCTGCAAAATACTTCTTTTCAGTACAAAGTTGCAACTGAATGAAAGAACTCGCGTGAAAATGAAAGCATAGCTGATAACAAGATAGAATTAATGGGACAAGGATGCAGGAAAATAGATTTACTCAGTGAACAAAAAGGTAATCCCTCCGGATTTGAACATAAGAAAAAATCAACTAATTTCAAGGGACTCAAAATATTTTTGAAAATGAAATCTGAATTAAATAAACGATATTTATGGGACATTTCATTAGGAAAAGTGCTAACCAGCAATAATTAAAGAATTAAAAGTGAAAAAATTTCTACTGAAATTGTAGCGGTGCACTCTTGTGATTTTCAATGCAGCTCAACATAATCTTTAGCAAACTTTTTATTTATTGATTCCTTACAGAACTTGTTGGCCGGATCATTTTATTGATTGATCTGTTAACATTTTTATCCACCATTGTGGTGATGAGAGACTTTTCTTTGGAACTGATGATAAAGACTCTTCACCCGACCTCCCTTTTACTAATGCAATAGCTAAGAACGGTGGTGATTTGAATAAAAAAGGGTGCTGTAGTGGTAGTGTCATTGAGGTAAAAAGGGGAGGGTTTCTAATTGGGCATATTGGGTCTTGGGATGTCGGCCATTTTGCTCACAATATGGGAATTAAGGGGTTGGACGTGTTGGGCTTTGAGGTGTGCGTCCATCGTAGACCACATATAAAGGTGGTTTGGTGGTCTATGATAGAATTCATTCATATATGTGTGTGTGAGGGAGATAGAGAGACAGACGGAGAGAGACAGAGGGAGAGAGATTGATGGCACTCAATATTTATAGACTAACTGTTCACGAGTGTAATTTTGTGTAAAAAACGGGAAACCGTTCTTCCACGCATAACACGTATATGTATTTCAAATGGAATTATTTCCCAAACATAATAACCCCTTTGATGTCAACATTGTTACTAATTGTTCAATTGCTTTCATGTACTGAGCCTACCCTCCAAAGGTCACGGAGCAATAACAAAGAAGAAGAATAATGAAAGTCAACCTGTTGCTTCTGTAATTTGGCATTCATGTCCTCCGCAACCTTGCTATAGTAGGCTCTGAAAGGTTAAAACAACTTAGATGAATATGCATCAAATGTGTAAGATTACTCCCTAAGTATCTTCAGCTACCTCTTCTCTGAGAGTTTGGAAGATAACCCAACTCTCTCTTGCTGAATAAGCTCCAAAGTCTGTTGGTAGAGAGTCAAGGATAAGAATACCATGAACACAGCTCAAGACTTTACCAAAACAAGAAATAAGGCCCAAATTCTACATAACCAATCCTAAGAACCCATATTACAAAGCTTTCATTTCAAATCTCCATATTAATTATAGACTTACTATAAAAGACAACTTTTAAATTAAACTTAATTTTACTTTATTGTAGCAAGTATAGCTACCACATCTCAGTTTTGCGTTCTTGAACTCAAGATACTTGATAACAGGTGGAATGGTAGGTCTAACAAATTTGACTAAATTTTGAATGGCTCAAATATCATCTTAGAAAGTGAATTTTCACTCAATCTTGCAAAACAAAGTAAAATAAATATTTGTGATATATTTCTAGTTGATGAAGGATCTCCAACCGTTACCGTAAATCAGCTAATACATAAACGAACTTTCATTTAAAAAAGAAACTTAATTCATTTTACTTTATTGATTTTTTTCCTACCATAACGATGAACATATCACGCTCTACACCAGAGTGGGAAGAGGTAGCTCAACTAAAAAAATAAAAAATGTTCCAACACTTTCACAGTTAAGGCAGTGGTCAGTTATAAAATGCTGAAATGCTGATGCCAACATTTATGTTATGGAACCAATTGACTTAGACCTGGGAGAGTTTGATTGTGTCAAACTCCAAAGAGGCAATCCTTTTCTGTTTTTCCAGTATCTTCGAGCATATCTCGCCCTTTGCGGCCCTCATCTTCTCAGTGTCTTCCTTGAGTTGCGTAATTCCCGATTTTGCTGCACAGTTACAGAGCATAGCTATTTCAGTTCATTATGCATGAATTTTACACTTTCGCCTTGCTACAAACTTATATTATAATTATGATAAATTATATCAATGATGATTAATCACTTCATAGAAAACTAAACTCTATAAATAGAATAATAGTGACGTCATGAACACTCCACAGGCAATTGAAGGAAAGTGGTGACCTGATTCAATGTCGTTTTCCAAAGTGCGTACGTTGGTCAGTTGCATTTCTTCTTCGACGGAAATCTTCGCCGCTTCATCCTCCACGTCTAATTCAATTTCAGTTTTCATTTTCAGTTCGATTAAAATAAATAAATAAATGAAGTAACAGTGAATGGATTCCGATTTGCAGGTACCGTTCATTTGAGAGCGGAGAGTTTTCATGTACTGCAAGTACTCCTCCATCTTCGTCCACAATCAGAGAAACGAGTTTCGCGGTGATTAGAAAACCGTTATACCCGGATTTGGCGGGAAATGGTATTTATATATCCTAATTATCCTTTGTCACGTTTTCTTCTACATTCTCTTTTGCCAAAACCCAGGCGCGAGAACGATTCACAAGGTATTCGTATTTTTTAAAATTTAATAAAATGATAGAAGTTATTATTAAATATTATAATTAAAAATCATTAAAAAAACAAAATTTGTAAATTATGTTCAATTTATCTTTTTCTGTTTGTTTCATGTATGAAATATTAAAAAGTTATATTATTATAGGAAAGTTAACTATTATCTATCTTACATATATAGAAAATAATTATACTCAGACCAATTAAAAAAATACAAAAAAAAATCATTATACATTTTATAAATTAACAGTTTATTATACCTATATAGTCATGTGAAATTAAAGATGGTAGTTAGAGAAATTCAAAAGTAACAATCATAAAATTCGAACCTCAGATTTATAATTTACTTTGAGGGATTTTATTTTTCCAACTTACGAGGCTTCAAAAAGAAACCAAACATAATAATAGACAAACGTGTCATTTATTGGGTTATTTTCCAAACTAGAGATTTGATGTTAAAGGAAAAGTTGCATTTTGTTAGAAAGACGTTATTATCCTAACTAAAAATAAAAAAATTAAATACTTTTTTCATCCTCATTTTTGTAGTGTTTGTTGCGAATAGTTATTTTTGTATTACATTATACTGGAATGTATTACGTGTATCATACAGATGTAATATTAGTATTTAGATATAAATAGGTGAGCTAGAGTTTTGAAAATGAATTGTTGGGCAGTTGGTAATCTTCTTTCTTCATTTCCAATTTGTATTGTTGCAATCTTCTTCTTTTCCTGCAATCACGGTCCAATCTTCTTCCTTTACCTCCGATTGTAATCGTTGGAGACAACACTGTTGTAACAAAATGTTGGTAGTTCAACGAGAAATAGAGGATGATGATGATTAACTAGAAAATTGAAATTAAACAACTAAATCGTCATGTCCAATTGCTACTTCCTTGCAAATCAAAGATGAAGAAATCGTCTTACTCATCAATCCCTAATTGTAGCACGACCTAATTGGAAAATTTTTGCCTCGAATTGAAGAGTTAACGTTAATAATCCACTTGTACAGTACACAGTGTCACCTGTACAGTGTTCTGTTACTAATTTAAACGGCGTCACAGAAAATGATTAAATTAAACACAAATTGCAAAAATGATGATCATTTTAAACATTTGGTCAAAATGAAAACCATCTGCAACACACTACGAAAATAAGAACCATTTTAAACATTTGGTAAAAATGAAGATCATCCGCAACAAACACTACGAAAAATGAGAACGAAAAAAGTATTTAAACCAAAATAAAAATACAACTCTTAAAAAGAAAGATAAAAAGGAAAAGAATTGCTCTCCTCTTATTTTATTAGTAATTGTGCAGTGAGAAAAACTAGTATGAATCTGACTTAATTATTTAGGAGACTTAAATATTTGGTTCTCATAAAATGACCTCTTATGACTTGACTTATAAATAAAACAACATTCACATAAAATGGAAAAGAGATACTAGTAGCAATTTTTTATTTTAGTTATAGTTATTCTTTATTTTTTTTTTCATTTCTATAAAACTTGATGTCATTGTTTTAAAACTATATTTAATGTAAAAAAATAATTTAACTAATGCAAATATAAAAACAAAAGAGAAAAACATGGAAAATTATTAAATCAAAATTACAAATTTCTAAAATTATAATAAGACTACATTCAAGATAATAAAAAAAATCAAAATTACCTACGTAAATTTTTCTTGAACATAGATCAATCACTTTAATTTCCAACCTTGAGAAACCCTCATTTTAGCCTCAAACTTTACAAACATCGTTTATTTTAATCTTTATTGCAAGTGAGAAACTTAGTAACAGAGAAAAAATAAAGTTATGATGTTTTAGAAAATTAGAGACTAAAGTGAAGGTTTTATAAAGTTAAGAGTATAGTACCAATCTCAAAGATCACAGGGAGAGTTCAGTCTAACAGATCGAAGAGTGAAAACAGTGTGAATGTTGCCTCGACTGATCAAGTTCGTTGATCTGAATGGTGGCATCCTCCATTCAGAGTTTCACAATAAACTCGAAAACAGCAATTTTTTGAATCGGAAAGAACATTTGTGCTTTGTCCATTTCTATTCTTTGCTCGCTCCACTTATATTAATCTCAATCAACCCAATAAACCAGGGTGCGGAACATACAGAACATACATCTATAGGCATCCAAGTAAAGTACTCCCAGCAGCGTTAAATAAAAGCATTGTAGGTAGCTCATTTTTTGGTTTTATCAAGCACTTCAATGTATCTCTTTGGAACTCCGTATTGTTCAATCAAATGCCTAGCTAAGTCATCGATAACTCCTCCTTGAACCAAAACTTCATGCCCTTTTTTACCTGCAAGCAAACAAATGCCTTAGAATTTCAGATACACAATGTAATAAACTACAAGTCAAAGTTCACCAGGCAGAATAATGGATGTTGCAAGGGTGAATCTCTGACCATATTCCCCAAGCCAATTCAAATTTCAAACCAAAAAATTGATTAAAGAAACATATATACAGATAGCAACCTGGGGTTGCAACGAAAAATACAGCGGCGCCATTCCAATTTTTAACACAAAAAACGGATTTCAGGTAAAACCCGTTTCACAATAGTAGCACTCCGACCAATTGTATTCTTTATAGTGGTCAAAAATCTCATTTTGTAGCTTCACTAAAAATTGTCATTCCTTTGATGGTATAATGTCTTGATTTCCTTGTTTTCGCGTTACTCACTAATATGTAACCTCATTACATATTACCATTAATATGTCTGTTAATGTCAAAAAAAATGCCTTATGGGAAGGCAAGACAAGACGAGACCAACAACAAAGAAAAGTAAGATATAACAGATTTATTTTTTTCTCTTTTCACCTTTGAGGCCAAAATGTAGTTTTATGATCTTAGGTATCAGCATTTTATCAAGCATGTGGAAAGATAAAAACAAAATAACTATTCTATATGAATGCTGAGGAATAAACAACTGAGATTCGATACTTTATCCTTTCCACCTAAGAGACCACAAATGTAGTTTTATAATGTCAGGTATCATCAGCATTCCATCAATTATAGAAGATAAAACCAAAGCATATATTCTATATGAATGCAAATATATTAGTTAGACAACACCATATGAGATTGGATATAAATAAAGAAAAGCAACATTTAGTAATGCAGTCACTCTTATGCTCATAAATCCCATATTTCTTGATGATTATGAAGCACAAACCAAAATAAAACTTGTAATTTTAATGCAACCAATAAGTACCTGGCAGTTCTGCGACAGAGGTACTGCATGCAAACTTCTTCTGCAGTTCTGACGCCAAAGCTTCAGCATCTATAAGAAAACTTTCCATACCAGAGAGTTTGGTTACCTTCTTGTTGCCTTGCCGTCGTTCTGTCAATAATTGAATTGTTTTAAGTGCACCTTTACGAACTACAGATTCATTCCCTCTGGTTACAACATGGTGAGGCTGCATACGGCTCACAAATGTTGATCCTAAATCCTTCTTGTGAATTTCTGTAGGATAAGTTGTTCCTTTTTTAATAGCACCCTTGTACAGTGAGTCACATAAAAGCGCATCAAGAATCACAATGGATTTATTTGTTGGTTTAACAAGATTTTCTTTTTCAACATATGTGAAGACAATATCGGTAGCTTCAGAAGCACTAAAAAGTTTCCCCGGATCAGCTCCTACAGCTGAAAATATGGCATTGACATGTACACTTGGCTTGTAGATTTCAGTCACTTCCAGTGTTTTAGATGTACGAACTTCATTAGTAGACTGAACGCTAGGCTGCTCACTTTTCTCGACTCGCCTTTTTTCAGGCTTAAAGGATGAATAATCAGCATGGTTTCGGTTTACTGAAGACAGCATAACTTCCTTTTTGTGTTTATCTTCTTTCACTGATATCTGTACAAAATGTAAATACATGTGAAGAAAGAATCCAGAAACAGCATTGCAGAATATATCAATGAAGAAACAGCAGAAGACAAATTATTAAAAGGGCCAAATACATTAAAAATTGAAAATGTCATTTGATCATGATATATAAAATAGACATGTAACTAGCTCCGCATAAGAAACATCCCGATAGAGAATCATTGCTTGAGTTTATTCTAGCAGCCATATCAGTGATCCCTCCCTTCCAAAAGCAATTAATTCACCAAAATACTTCAAAAAAGCCAGCAAGTTGCATCTCACAAGAATATTACAAATTTCAAATCAACGTTTTTCTGTTCGGTCTTTTCTCAAGGTAATGAATTTTTAAATACTGATTGTTATATAAACATCTAAAAATAATATTTTGCACATGGAACTAACGGTACTATTCTGGTCCCAATCTCCTATCACCATGAGTCTTTATCTCAATTCCAATTCTTCATGAAACGAAATCTAAAGCATAAAAATGTTGTCCAACTTCTTTTCCCATAGTTCCTTGACCTACATATCTAAAATGCTAAGAGGCTACACATCTAACGTGCTAAGGAGGCTACAAAGTGTCAGAATGCTTCATTTATAGGTGTATCCTGACAGAACAGAACATTAGGGAAATGTATTCCGGTAGAAACCTATTTTAACATTTTCTAGATTCTAATATTATGATTCATATAACAATTTAAAGATTTTCCTGTCAATATCACCAAGTTTCTATTACTATTCTACAAATCCAAGTAACAAAAAAAAAAGCAGTAGATGACAAACCAAGCCAGAGGTGGATTTTGCTTGTAACCACTTTGATAACTTTTTGTAGGAAGATTTCTTGATATCTAAAGTAATTCCTGAAGGTCTACATGGTAATACATGGTTCGACCTGCAATGCCCAAAAATAAATAATTATTATATCACTGAAGGTAAAGCTGACTTCTCAATTCAATACACACTAGAAATGTATGTTTAATATGAACTGAAATGAATTTAAGACAAAAATATGTTCAATATTAATGGCAGTCCACTTGAATAATCACCTAATATATTCGACTAACCTAGATGACAATAACTTGCTTGAATGAAGAGTTAGTTCTTATGAGTCAATTGAAAAAGCTTATTTTTCATACACCGACATTTTCAACCAGAAATCTTTTCAAACAGAAATTCGAAACTCAATTTTTTAACACTGCTGTCCAAAGCTAATTTTTCAAGTTTAGCTTAAATGCCCTGCTCGGTATAAAAATCGAGATCTTGAAAAATCGTAACCGAAGTTCTCATGATGTCAAGTGCACTCCACATAGATCATATTTTGGTGCCAGTGTTGTTACTGAGCGAACTATCTTTTTAAAATATATAAACCGCAACGAATTGTCAACTAGAATTCCTGGTTTAAAAGATTTTTTGGCCAATCTATTTCAGATGGTTCAACTTTGTAAACCAAGAAGCAAAGAGAGAAAATCCCACCATAGAGTGCTTCCAGGCAATGGAAGATCTTTGTCCTTCACTGTTGTGTGCAGAGCTTGAAGAAGGCACTTATCTAACAGGGAATCTATATCTGCAGTTGATAGAGTCTGCTGGTCGTTAGGGTCATTACCAGAGGCAGTATCCGGTAACTTCAAATCAGACAGGCCTTCGGTTACTCCATCCACAGCATCATTTTCACCATCATTCGGTGGCACCAATCCAGACACGGAATCACGTTGTAACTCATTCACATCCAGAGATTCCACCACTCCGTCACTTTTTTGGTTGTTCTGCTGATCAGTTGATGTCTCACCAGTAACATCAGTAGAATCGGAATCACAAGAAGCTTGTAACGAAGAAGGATCCTCAAACACAACATCTTCGAAAAAACCTGCATTAGGCACATAACAGCCTTCGGCAGATTCCCTGCAAATCCATAGAACGAGATTGATTCAATTTAATAGCTGAACTGAATAAAAGGATCACCACCAGGCTCTCTCTAGCTATACTTGCCAAAGCAAATCACGATAGTAATGAGTTATTCTCAGCGCCTTTCCACGTAATCCAGCTTTCAATGCTTCATCGCTGCTCATGGTGGTACTCCCAACCTTTAAGAGAATCAATGAAGGTTAAGTTTACACGTAAACCTATAGAATATAAAGGTTCTGTGTCATCCACACACAAAACATGTTGCAATAGCAACCTTAAAAGACAACAGGATTGATTTCTGATTAGTTGAAAGTAGGAAATTAAACTCAAGCTACTAATGAAGCAATGCATGTTACATACTGCAATGGGAGCAGGATTTCCGGGTACTTTGACGGCCCAAGGCTCCCCTGCCCGAAACGAAGGAAGACCTTCGGGCGGCACCGTTATACCTGGGAACATCAAGTCGGCGCCTCCAATAACAAACCGCGACACCTCACCACCCTTGAGCACGAACGCAGGCAGAAGCTCAGGGACAATCCACAGTGCATAAACTGCGTCGAATAATTCCGAATGTAGTTTCAATTTATCATTCGAATTCGCAATTCTGAGCAAAAGTAACGAAAGAAAACCTGTCGGGAAAATGTCAGAGCCGCGGCCATCGACGTCGAAGAACACCGGAAAGCCTCCCTCCACGGCGTACACATGGACGCGGTTTTGAAACTTGGCCACTGCAATCTCTGCCTGCTCAATTACTCTGTTAATTACTGGTGTGTGTTAAACGAAATGATCGAAATGAGAAGAAGCGAAGAATTTTGATTTACCTTGGGAGGAAGCAAGGCGTCTAAGTCGGAATCCGAAACCCTTTGGAATTTGTCCTTAATGCTTCGTCGGAGCTTCTTTCTGTCCGCACCAGAGAGCCTCTGGTGAGATTTGGCCTCCACCGCCTTCTTGAACATTCTCCACTTCTCTCCAACTCACTCACTTCGCTTCTCTGCACCAAACTCAACCCACTCTCAGTTTTCCTTCCTCTTTTATTCTCTAAATAAATAAATAAACCCCGTAACCTAGTTAACCTTTTCTCTGCACCCTCCCATTCTTCCTTTCCAAAATAATTAATAATTTAGTTTGTATATTTAAATTTTTATTTTATTGAGTGTTTACTTTTATAAAAAAGAAATTCAATGCACTAAATTTTTTAAATTAATATTAATATTATTTGAAAGTAATGTATCTCAGAATCTAAATTTATCACGTATTAAAATTTACTTAAACATTTTTTTTTTGAAATCTCTTTTATTTTAACATGCGGCACATTCTAAACAAAAGACTTTTCAAATTTTCACCGAGAGACATAACTTTTAACATATATCATTTCCGATCCGTATAAGATGAATTTACCAAAAAGCATTAAGTTTTTTTTACTAGAAAAGTAATATATATATATATATATATATATATATATATATATATATATATATAAACATTAAAAGTCATATAGATAAAAAATAATGTGAATTCATATTAAATAAGGAAGTACAAATTTCATTTTATACATCAAATTTGTAAATTGAATTGAACTTAAAATTATTTTTGATATTAGAAATATAAATTTTATAAAATTAAATTAAATTTTAAATTCACTTAAATCAAATAAATAAATAAATATAATCGAATTAGTAAGCTACCCAAGTACAAAAGCACAAAGCATAGAGAAAGCAGGAATGTAGAAGCTCGCTTAAAAGCTTTCAGACATTGCTACAAATAATCTTGAACCGAGTCGAATTAATATAAAAATTATATGGTTGTATATTTTTTTCTTTTGTGTTATTATTTAGGTTGATATGTTATAATTATAACTAATATTGAAAAAAAATGTTCGTAGCTTTCATTTTTCTTAATAAATGATTTGTGGGATAAATAGTTTTTTTTTTGTCAAACTGTTGATGATTGAGTGCTCATTTCCAAATAACTTTTAGAAGTATCTAAGAACAAAGTTTAATCTTTTCCAAACTTTAACCTTCCTTTTAATTTTCTACTACCTTATTTGTCACACACTTCATAACTACTCATTGATAATAATTAATCTCATTTAAAAAATGTTACGTCATAAAATATAAATTCAGATAAAACTAAACTCTTACAAACTAATTTTATTTTCACATATTATAAAATAAAGGGTTAATTATGTTTTTCGTCACTCAACTATTGCTATTTTTTTGTTTTAGTGTCCCACCTAACGTTTGCACTATTTTAGTCTTTGACGTTTTGAATTGAATGAAATTAGTCCTCAATTTTAAACTCCGTTAATTTCAAATGACAGACGAAAGGCCATGTCATGATCCATTTTAAGTTGAGTTAAAAAAAAATTTACACGTGGTTATTTTTTTGGATCAGTATTGGCCTTTGAGGTTCATGTTCGAAAACAACCTCTGTGTGGATATAAGATCATCTAAAAGTTTCAGAGTTTCATCCTTTGCTAACCTTCGTGGTCATCCTCCACGCCTTTTCATCACTCACGCCATCTTAATTTTTATTCATCCAAAATCAACACACTGAATCACCAACTCAAGACCATTGCCAATCTCATATCCTGCCAATCATCAAAATCATCTTCCATACCAAAACAAAAAACACAGTACTCACGCCACCTTAGAACCTCTGTCACTTCTCATTCTTCTCATTCTTCTCCATTTTTAATTTCTCATCAATAATCACAGAAGGAGAGAATCAGTAAAGAGAGAAGGGTGTCCTTCGGTTGTGAAATCTCTAACAAGGGCGTTGGTGACAGTGCCAGTGGTGGAGCAGGGCGCAGTGGCAATTATGCAAGGAACAAACCCTCACACGATTCTCGGAGGAAGAAAATGGTGTTGGCAGCGGCCTCGATGAACGATGACGGCAACTCCGACCGGCTGGAGGCAAGCAGCGGCGAGACCCAACGTCCCAGTATTGGTTGTCCACGCGCGAGGAAGAAGAGAGGTGACAAGGGTTTCAGATGTTATGAAGAAGATGAAATCAAGGCTCCAATCCTGAAAACCAAATTTTAGGGTTTCACAAATTACCCAGATCCCTTTTTACTGTAAACATTTTCCTATCTTAAAATGTTACCCAAAAAAATAATTAGGTGCAAACTTTTTTTTTAACTCAACTGAAACGTTACACAAACAAATAACAATGTGCAAAAAAATTTTAACTCAACTTAAAACAGATCATGACGTGGCCTTCCGTTTAACAACTGTCAATTGAAACTAACAGAGTTTAAAATTGAGGACTAATTCCATTCAATTCAAAACGTCAGAGACTAAAATAATGCAAACGTTAAGTGGGGGACTAAAACAAAAAATTAGCAATAGTTGATTGTTCTGAAAATATATTAAATAAAAATTATTAACAGTTGATATAAAAATATTATTTTTTCAAATTGGTATTTAAATGTTGAAAAATAGATTTAAAAATTTGATGTAAAATATACACATCTATATATTTTAAAAGTAAGAGGCAACATTGTACACTTCCTATTAATTGAAATATTTGCATTAGTTGTTCACATTAAAAAAAATCAAGCAATTTTACTTTCTTATATCTTTTGAGAAACATTATACTTTTGCCACCACTTTGTTAATACTTGGGATTTATCTTTTGCAATAAAATTTAGATATACACACCTCTTTTTAACATAACGAGAATATTGCTCTACCTTTGTAACACAAATTGTTAAATTCCAAGAATTATAATGTGTGAAATACAATTGGTTGGAGTTTTAAATAAGATCAACTTTATATATTATAAGTATATTTATTTTACCTAGTTTGTTTTGTAATATTGAGTTGAAATTTACTTTTTAAGATTAAATTTGAGTCGTTTAAATTTATCTTAGTAAAATTTGTTTAACCTATCTACCATTTTATTGGTGTTTTACCACTATGGTGCAATTTAAATCAGAAATTACGAAATTAGTGCATTTTTTTAAAACATTTCCACTAAAGGTAAGTCGTGCAAAGTTGGAGCGATTTCATGATGAAGAAGTTATGTCAATTAAGGGTGGACATGGATCGAATCTTTAGATATTTGATCCAGATTTACTATGAATCCATATATGTGGACCAGATTTTGAATCAAGATCCACTTTTTTGTGAAATAACAATTTGGATATTTTAAAATCCAAATCCAAATATTATGGTCAAATTAGATATCCAGATTCAAATATTTGGATCAATTGAAAAATCTAGATCCATTCTAAATCTACTTTTAATGAAACTTAATTTTTTATAAATTTAATTTTAAATTTATATTTATATTTTAAAAATAAAATAATTATTTCATCCAATACATAAATATTTTTAAAAAATTAAAATAATAAAATATAATAATATTATAAATTTAATAGTATTAAAGATTAAGATAATATATAATTTAAATTCTTAACAAAAAAAAATGACAGTTCATCTAAAACAAATAAAGCAAACCTGATGGATCACGTGTAAATATATTGTAATACATAAACATTCTTTAGTTTTTGCCCTTTAACTAAATATCATGTTGAAGTAGTATGTAAGGACTTAACATAACTCATTAGCAATAATTTGGGAATCAAATCAAAAAACTTAAGAAAGAATAAAAAAATCATAAACAGGAAATTGCTATAAAATCATTCTTTAGGTCAAGAGGGTTCTTTGGTTTATTAGAGTGAGCAATATTTAGAAAATAGAGCTTCTTTGAGACCACAAATGTTGTAGAAAATATCTTCTTCATCCTTCCACGAGTATTATCCACCTTGTATTCAAATTCATAAATTTGCAACCCTCCCTCTCATGGTCTTTCTGCTACTATAATCAATTCAGCCTCTTTTATATTTTCCTGAATGTCAAGGCAATAACAACAAAAGTTAATACATCACTCAATCATTTTATCTCCACCCACCAATTATAATAAAACTAACACATTTTTTGTGACTTATAAATGTTGTTCCCATCAAAGTGTCATGTCAGAATACAACTTAAGGTTTTAAGAAAATCACTAAACAATAGAATACAAAGAAAGAAAAGTTATTCACATGAAAAGAGAAGTCCATTCATTACTTACTGATTGCAAGAGGCATGGAGCGTGAAGAGATGATTGACCCCATTCCAAATTCCTACCACTTCTAACATGTAGATATTACTAGTAACATAAGAGTTATCTGAGATGCGCAAAGTAGCTTCATAAAAAATGCTTAAGAAAGGTAGAATAGACTCAACATACTCCCAATCTTCATAAGAAGGCAATCCAATCCCCTTTCCTAACTCATTAGCATATTTTGCATCATAAAACTCAAGCTCAACAAATGTCATTTTATGCTTGAAAGCAACATCTAACATCAAATATGTTGAAGTCCACCTTGTTTCAACATCCAAGCAAATATGACCTTTATATTCAATCTTTTGTCTTTCAACACACTCTTTGAATTTCATAAATCTAGAAGGAGATGATCTAATATATTCCACTACAACACGAATTCTTAAAACAGAGTTATCAATCTCTTTTAGACCACTACTCACAATTAAGTTCAAAATATGTGCACAACAACGCATATGAGTATAGTCACCTTTCAAAACTGAGTTATTCTAAGACAATAGTATTTTTTTTTCAAGTGTTGAACTCCCGTGTCATTTTGTGTAGCATTATCTACTATCAAGGTCAAAACACGGCTTAAACCCCATTCATGCAAGCATGACTCCACAAATTTAGCCATGGCCTCCCCCGTATGACTTATTACTTGACGGAAATTCAAAATCCTTTTATGCAAATTCCAATCATTGTCGATGAAGTGGGCTGTTAAACACATATAACTTTGATTTTGAGGTGAAGTCCATGCATCAGTAGTGAGACAAACTCTTTGACAATGTTAAGAAAGAAAATCCTTCAAATATATCTTTTTTGCATTCCATAATGTCACAATATTTCGTGATATGGTATAACGTGATGGGATCTTAAATCTTGGTTGCAAAGCATTTGAATACCTCCCAAAAGCAACATGGTCTACAAATCGAAAGGGGAGTTCAACTTCCACAAACATTTTTACCAGTTCTTCTTGACAAAGTTCTTTGTCAAATCTACCATAAGAAGGAGAGTTAATATTTCCATCAATTGTTGAAGATGAACTTACTTTTTGTATTTTGTTTACTTCTTTATTGGGGTTATTTAGACATCTCAACACATGATTACGCATTGCAGTTGTTCCTTTCTCATATCGAATAAGGATATCACAATACTTGCATTGAGCCCTCTTATTCGATTTTGGTTATAGTTGAATGAAATGGTTCCCAGCTTTTGATCGATTTTTCCGTCCCTCATGAGAAGGGGGTCCCATATTTACAGAGCCACTGATAATTGATGGAGTAGAAAGTGCATGCTCAATCGATTTTGAGACGAAACAATCATCTTCATGGATTAGTGACATATTTAGAACAATGTTGCAAAATTGACTAACCAAGAACACAACCTAGAAGATGTCATATCATATCAAATCAAATACGGTATTTCTGGTAGCTGAGAGGCTATAACAACCCACCTTTGAATTTGTTCATTTGTTAAAAATTGTACCATAAATGGTTTGCAACAATTATGATATCCATCAATATCTATAATTGTTTCTAAACAAGAATGTATAACTAGAGATATGTGATAAACTTATCTAATAATTTCTCTGAAATAAGTACATGTAATTGTTATTATAATAGTCTGTAATTATGGTTATTGCTGCTCATATGCATGAAAATAGTCTTAATAAAGGACAATTAGTAAGTAATGAAATTAATATATTGTGTTTGTTTACACTAATATCTAGTTTTTTGATTTCAAACAAGCTCAATAATTACACAAGAGTTTATCATTTTATTTTTATCTAAACATAGCAACATGAAATTTGGATATTTTTTAAGAAATGTTTGGTATAAGAGAAAAACACTAAGATTTAGTAACATCAATTTGTCACTTAAAACTTGTGTGTTTCAATCCTCATTTCACAGTGCAAAGAGAGCAACATAGCATTTTAAACACAACATGTCAAAACTTTCAATTCCAAAAATCTGCCATTAGTTGAGATTTGGTCTGAATATACACTTCTTTAAGGAAGTCAGTTTAACTAAAAAGCAAACAATGTTAAGAATGTAACTTTTGTGTCTAATTTAGTGAGCATTAAGTACCTATTTCCAAGGATACCATGAAGTTATATGATGAGTTTTTCTTCCTCAAGAAGACTAGAAAAAAAGGAGAGTTAGAAGGCAAGTTATGTGACCAATTATTCTTTATTTACAATATTCTAAGCAAATTCAAAACAAATTTGCATGTAAAGAAAAGCCTTCAAATGCACGAGTGAATTGGCACTTGCCTACATCAGTGTAACAAACCTTGTAAAAATGAAGACCAAGTTTTAAGTTAAGAACACAAAAAGAACAAAAGAAAATCATCAAAGAAGTATTAGGAAAGAAAATGGCCAGTAATATACATTTTACATCTAATTAAACTTGACTTGAATACATGCATACTTCAGTCATATTCAATTCTTAAAAGCATTTCTATTTAAGAGGAAAGTAAAAAAAAAAAAGCATTGTAAACAATATGACATGATAAAAGGGAAAAAAATAAAGAAAACCAATAGATATTAATGTATACTTTTATATTAATTTTCATACTTTTATATTACAAATATGCACCACTCTTACTTTATGATTACAAGGGACATTGAATTATACTATATATGTATGTATAATAATGATTTTACAGGACACCGAAAGTGGCATTCTTGAATCATTTGTAAAGTTTCGATGTACATATGCGTATATGAAGCACATTAATACTCTAGCACACCAATTCATGATCTCTTAAATACAGATTAGTTAACTTCTAACAAAGTTAATGCTGACACAACCTGTATTTTTGTTTCACAATGATTCTTTTAGCAAATTGGGCCATGATTAGTTTTTTAGCCAAGTTTTTAAAAACAAATGTGAAACTTACCAATGGATGGAACTATACTCTCATCTTTATTTCAAAGTTCAGTTCTGCTGGATTACACTAATTTCTCCCTCTGTGTGTGAGTGCCTCACAGCTTGAGCCGTGAAAGTGCAGAAAGAAAGGAAGAGAAAAAAAGTGATAGAAGAATTTGTACAAGAAAGTAAAACATACGAAACATATAAAAAATTTATCAAACAATTCAACTTCATTGGAAAACTACACATTCACCAGAAGAAAATTCACATCCAAAAAATAAAGGAGAGAAGAAAAAAGAAAACAGACATGGGGCTAGCAACGTTGCCGTCAGTGTTGGTGTCGATCTCGGTCAAAACGCAACATTGTCATTCGTTCTCTAAAACAAAATCAAACAAATGAATGAATCAAACTTAAAACTAGATAAAATGAACAGAGGAGAAACGAGAAACATTGTCGGAATAGAGAAGAGAGAAGAGATTCAGATACCTTGGATCAATCAACCGCAACAAAAGAAGAGAGAAGAAATTTAGGGTTCCGAGAATTGAAATCTTGGAATAGAGAATACAATTCAGATAAGTTTGGATAAAAGTCTGATCCAATGTTAAAATTTAGATTTCCCATATTTTAAAATCTATAAAAATAAAATAAAAATTTGATCTACAAAATATATAAAAATGGATATAAAGTAGAAAACAAAATTTATAAAGTAGTTTTATAGTGGACTAATTCAGTTTAAAATTGGACCAGATTGGGTAAACCAATTTTTTTGCCTACCCTTAGTGTCAATCAAACATAATTTCACTTAAATTGAGTTGGAGTCGTGAGATAGTGGTACGAATTTGGTATGTAAGCAAAGGTGTGCCATCATGGTTTTGTTTATAACACAAAAGTCGTAGTAGAATGACATGAATTTCGTTGCTCTGAAAACCAAACAAACTTTCTTCTTTGCTCTTATTACTACCTCGTGTTACGGTTATTCGAAGATCCAAATGTGCTTATTCGAGATTCGCCACATAATTTCATCCATTTCACCCTCTCTAAAACAACAATTAGAAGGAGAAGAACAATAAGAACCCTTCCCCACCACCGAAGGGGTTGATATCGATTTGAATCTCAAATTCCCTTCCTTCATGGAATCAAAATATTCTAGAAAGGACATCACATTCGCCATGCTTCAAAATACCATCAAAGAAAAGCAAGAAGGTTTGACTCGAAGAAAGAGAGAGGACTTGGTACCGAGTCAACAACTCAGATAGCGAGTTAGGAGAAACAAAAAGAAAGGTGGGTGGTTACGCCTTGGAGGAGAAAGAACTAATGGTCCGGTCTAAGCAAGGGAGGAACCAAGCGTTCCCATTTCGGGAACCCATTTGCAGCTACAATATGGAAGTGATTTTGGATAAGAATTAGGAGACAAAAAAAAGCATAAATTCTGAGTGGGATAATGCACATTTGGGTCTTCAAATAGTCGTGACACTAAGAAGCTATGGGATTAAAGGAGAAAGCTTTCTTTGTTCTCAACGCAAATGAAGTTGTGCTATTATATTATGACTTATACATTATAAACAAAATCATGAAAGTCGAACCATGTTGACATGACTTTACTTTGGAAAGTCATTAACTTCAATCAAAATTGTGCGAAATTCTGACAACTTCAACTTATACATCAAAGTCATATCATTGTGCCACAACTTAAACTCAATTTAAATGAAATTGTATTTGACCAACACGACTTGTTCATCATGAAGTCATTCTAATTTTGCATAACTTGTCTTGAGTGACATTTAAAAAAAAATATTACATCACTTTCATAATTTCTAATTCAAATTGCAACATAGTGATAAAAAAAACATTCCACTTATTATTAAGTCTCTTATAATTTTATAATAATTCTTTAGATTTATTAAAAAAATCAAGGTATAATTATCATTTTACCCATATATTTTCTTTCTTTTATTTTTGATAATTTATTATACAAAGTACGCAAAACATGCAAAGTAAACAAAACTTCGTAAGTAAACTACACCATTTCGTTACATTTTTTATGACATCATTTTCATTCATATAAATGTGAGGGCACACAAGTGTATAATGAATGTGTTTAAATTAATTTAAAACAAATATGTTTGATAAATTAGACATAAAACAAAACTCATAACCCTAAAAATTAATTAAAGCATAAGTATCCTCAATATTATTGAAAAAGATATTATACTAAATTTGTCATACTTAAACAAATATATATATATATATATATATATATATATATATATATATATATATATATTTATATTTGCAAATAATTAAAAAAAATTCAAAATAAGTGGTTATCATCCTTTCGATGTTGCTTTTGTACTTATTTTTTTTATGTATACATGATAGATTATCACGCAAACAACACATAATAGGTTATTCGAAATGTTTTTTTAATATAAAAAATTGATTATTAATTATTAATAAACAATTCATTTTTAATATATCACACATTATTGTTTACATTAATATTAATATATATATATATATATATATATATATATATATATATATATATATATATATATATATATAATTACAAATAAAGTTCAAAACAAGTTGTTATTACTCTTTCGATGTTAGTTTGGTACTTTTTCTTACATATGTGTACATAATATATTATCACGCAAACAACATACTATTGATAATGTTTTTTTAATATAAAAAATTAATTATTATAAGACTTGTATTAAGTATTATATGATTTTTTTTAAACTTCACTTTACTAACGAAATAAAAAAATATGAATTAAGGTAAATTCATTACGATTCATGTTACACATCTATACATATCGGTGTGTTTAAATTTTTTTTTCTAACTTTTCAATACTTGATATTTTAATTTTTATAACTTAAATGGTTAATGAAATAATTTTATCTCTATTACAAAATAAATGTAAAAAATGTTCACACATCATCCTTCACACATCATCCTATATATATGATTTTAATTCATCACTATCAACCAGCATTCATATAATATAACTCATTTAAGAAAAATTACAAATATAAAAAAAATTCACATTTATGAAAAACTATATAAGCAATTAGCCAAAGAAACAAAAAGAAAAAAGAAAAGAAAAGAAAAACTTAAGTAAAAATATGATTATTTTAGTGAAAATTGAACACAGTCAGAAAATTGAACGCAAAAAACTGCATTAAACAAATATAAAATCAAAACACTCAAAAAACAATAACAATAAAGAGTATAAAAAAACATGAATTTCAATGTTACATGTGTGTTTCTTGTCTCTCCTCCATGTATCTTTGAATACCTTTAAATTTTTTGTTCTGAGTTGTATCATCTCCATTCCAATAGGGAAATACAAAATCATGAGTTGTATCATCTCCATTCCAATAGGGAAATACAAAATCATCAATGTGCAATCAAATATAAGTTATCTTTAATTTTGATTTGATTAACATGTGAGAAGATTTAATATATTGACTAATTTCTTTAAATATTTAGGATTTCAAACAAAATTGTTAATGCTGTTGAATATGGTAAATATTAAGTTTAGTGTATAATCTTAATCTATTTCTCTAATCAAAATAATTTGTTAAAAATAAGCTGAAAGAACGAAGAAAACTAACATAATTTAATTTTTTTCCTTCTCCCTTAACCATCATAGGGTAATATATCAAAGTCCTAGAATGATAAATTGAACCAAACCATTGTTAGGGGTGAAGAGACGTTGGACGGTGAATTAAAAGTTAATTAGGTTGAAACAAAACAGGATTCAAAATAAAAAGACAGGACAAGACGACTGGGACAACTAACCATTTCAAAACGCTAAGAGAAAGAGAAATAAAGAGCGTGTGCTTTTTGAAATTTCTGAATCGAAGTTCAATATAGTAAAGACGAAACCCCCACTTGTTGAGTCCTAGAGAGAGAAACTCGGAGATCTGATTCACACCTTGCTCCAGATCCTGATTCCCAAGCTCTGATTTAGGGTTCGATTCCGATCGATCCCTATACGGCGAGAGCGTGTTCCTTCGATTCCTCCGCTAAGATTCTTCGTTTTTGATTTGCTGATCGACCGATTCATCGATGGCGGCGATCGAGGACTTGTCGGAGCTCGCCGATTCGATGCGCCAGGCAGCGGCGCTTCTCGCCGACGAAGACGTCGATGAATCCAACTCCTCCTCCAATTCCCGAAGACCGTCCACTTTTCTTAACGTTGTTGCACTCGGCAATGTTGTAAGTCTCCGTTTCTCCACGTTCCTCTTCTCGTACGTAGTCGCTTTCTTCACTACTCAGTGATTCCGATTTTGTAGGGTGCTGGTAAATCCGCTGCTCTCAACAGTTTGATTGGACATCCCGTTCTGGTAACTTCAACTCTGAACTCATTCTTAAACCCTACTCTGTTACGCAGGCAAAACTTTGAAACTGAATGTTGAATTTTGTATTATTCTGCAGCCTACTGGTGAAAACGGAGCTACTCGGGCTCCTATTTGCATTGATCTGCAGCGAGACACTTCGTTGAGCAGCAAATCCATTATATTGCAGATTGACAACAAGTCTCAGCAAGTCTCCGCAAGTCAGTTCTTATTCTCCTTTTCAAACTGCAAGCGCCGAAGTGCCTGATCTGTACAATTTGCTTCTTCTTTTTTACTGACGAACATATATGCGTGCTTCGTTGCGTTGCCGCAGGTGCTTTGAGGCACTCGTTGCAGGATAGACTCAGTAAGGGTTCCTCCGGCAAGAGTCGAGATCAAATTTATTTGAAGCTGCGCACGAGTACAGGTTTGTTGTTGATTGATGATTTTTACTCACCTTACTATCGTCAGGTGGTGCGATTATTTAGAATTATACAGCTTTGAGAAGGTGAATTGCCTGACATCATAACCTGTTGGTCTTATGTTTGTTTGCTGAAAATAGTTCTTGGGTTATAGTAGCCATGCAAAAACTTGAGTTTCGTGTTGCTGCATGCAATTAATGTTATGATATCAGATGACCACAGGCTCCAGTTATATGCGCTGTACTTTGTTTTTTTTGTTCTTTCAAACAAAACGTCCTAAAATACTAACATTCTTTCTACCATTTTATCTTCCCAGCACCACCTCTTAAATTGGTCGATTTACCTGGGCTGGATCAACGCATCATGGATGAGTCACTGGTAACTGGTGTCCTACATCTTGCTTTTTGTTATCATTGCACAGCTTTGAGATTCTAATGCTATTTATTGGGATCGTTTCATAGGTTAGTGAATATGCCGAGCATAATGATGCCATTTTGCTAGTTATCGTACCTGCAGCTCAAGCACCCGAAATTGCTTCATCTCGAGCCCTTAGATACGCAAAGGAATATGATGGAGAAGGTAGACTGTTTGCACGGTTCTTTTTAGGATTATTGTTATGTAAAACTTGTTGAATTTATGAGGATTTGCTTGATTCTATTCTCTATTTGGTAGTTTTGTCATTGTCAACTGACTAAATAGGGGAAAACATATATTCACAGGTACCAGAACCATCGGAGTTATTAGTAAAATAGATCAAGCTGCTTCAGACCAAAAGGCACTTGCTGCTGTACAAGCTCTCTTATTGAATCAGGGTCCTCCAAAAACAGCAGATATCCCTTGGGTTGCATTGATTGGTCAATCAGTTTCAATAGCTACGGCACAATCTGGATCTGCTGGCTCCGAGAATTCTTTAGAAACTGCATGGAGAGCAGAGAGCGAAACCCTCAAGTCCATATTGACTGGAGCTCCTCAAAGTAAGCTTGGAAGGATAGCTTTAGTGGATGCCCTGGGGCAGCAAATTCAGAATCGTATGAAGCTTCGGCTTCCCAACCTTCTTTCTGGGTAAGTTATATGTAGTGCAGTGTGATATTTTCTCGTTTAATTATAAGTGTTGTTGTTTTGAGTTGGTTCTTGTTTATAGTAGTGAAAAACTTAGTGGTGGACAATAGATCCGCGCTTCCTGTTTCTTTCGTGTAAAGTCTTTTGTGTTTTTAATTTTCATGATTTTGTCTACTATATGCGTAGCTTGTCTCTGCTAATCTTAACTTTACTGATGCTGTTAAGGTTACAAGGGAAGTCTCAGATAGTTCAGGATGAATTGGCTAGGCTTGGTGAGTCAATGGTTACCACTTCAGAGGGTACACGTGCTATAGCCTTGGAACTTTGCCGTGAATTTGAGGATAAGTTCCTACAGCACATCACCAGTGGCGAGGTTTACTGTCTTGGCTCTTATATTTAATTGAATTTTATTTATTTTGATGTTAGTTACTATTGGGATGTTATTCTTTAGCCTCAAATAATCTGTAGCTTGATAAACCATATTTTACGAGCTCAATTTAATTTTAGAATCTTTTAGCTTAAGAGGTTTTAGATCTGAGAAAGAGCATACCTTATTAACTTGCATTCAATTTTCTTAATTATTGTTATGGTGCTTTAGATAAAAATGTAGTTGGCTAGGTACTTATTTTACATGCGATATTTGGTATTGCTACAATGTTATTTTTATGTAGTATGAATTGTTATTGCATTTTTTAACGAGAGTTGTATTAGAAATAGAAAATAAAACTGGGCAAACAAGATGGAGGATAACGAATCCTCAGACTAATTAAATAAAACCAATAAAATGACAGACAGAAGTGCTGTGAACCATGTGCTGCATATGAAAGAGAAGCCATATACCCAATGCACAGTTCTTTACAAATTAGATATGAAGGTGTACCCTTGAAGATGCAAACTTTCCTTTCCTTTCCACCCATACAAACAACCAAAAATCCCATTTACCCATATTGGTACCAAGTATTTTTTTCCTTTCCAATCACTTGTAAAGGGATCATGAAGAAGCTGGTCCAACATACTAGCTTAGGGCATACCCAATTCTGAATTGTCTTGACATATACTACAAAATCATATTTTGAATGCAGATATCTACTAAATGATGGAGAAATAAATGAAGAAAGGGTCATTATGATTAATTGATCAGTGAATTATATATTTTTATTTGAAATTTCAGCATTTTGGACTAATTTATTATCCACATTGTGTTAATGAGTAATTAATTTTATATTTGTTCTTGGGCATTGTTTTATATACGATTAAATTATCTGGCAGGGATCTGGTTGGAAAATTGTTTCTTGTTTTGAGGGAAGATTTCCTGATAGAATGAAGCAATTACCTTTAGATAGGCATTTTGATATCAACAATGTGAAGAGGGTAAGCTTTGGACAAATGTTTTGTTGATATCTTTCTTCTGCAGTGCTTTTTCGTTGTTGTCCCCTTGTTTTTGTGGGGAGGGGATGTTACTACTGTTGCTTAGCCCTTTTGTCCGTTATCAGATTGTGCTAGAAGCAGATGGTTATCAGCCTTATCTTATTTCCCCTGAAAAAGGATTGAGATCTCTGATCAAAGGAGTTCTAGAGCTTGCGAAAGAACCATCACGTCTTTGTGTTGATGAGGTAATGCTTTAATGTGTAGAATGAACTTGAAATATATTTAACCTTCTTTACTCTGCTGAGTTTCTAAAAGATAGTTGGTTGTTCCTTATAACTTGAAGTGTTTTTCTTTGTACGGTCATTGGGTTTGTCATTTAGGTTTGAAGTTTTCATTTAGTATCTATATTCTTTGCCCTTTCCCTTCCATTTGGATGTATTCATTCTATCTATTGTGAAAATATGTTACTTGTAGTGGAACTATAAATCTTTTGTAATTTAAAAAGGGTTCCTTTAATAGCTTTTGAGATTCCTCTCAAAGTACATTGTATTGTGGATCCAATTGCAAGGTACGGGGCTTAAGTCCCACACACCGGAAGCATGAGATTTTGGTGTGGAGTTTCCAAGATTCTTATTACCACATGTTGAATGAGCACTGCATCATTTTTATGTAAATCACATGGTTGTAATTCAACTGAACCGATATACCACTATTATGGAGGAGGGCAGAATAGGAGTTTGAAGGAATGTTCGTGTTGTCATATATAGAACACATCAGAATGTCTGGAAAGAAATTATGGGAGGTTAAATGCTCTAGCGAAGAAATGGGACTAAAGGAATCTTAGAGGCTAGAATAGTTTAGTGCATGATAGGGCATGAATAGGAGAGAATGGGTTTGGAGTAAGTGGTGATGCTAGTCTCCATTTTCTGTATCAGAGGAAATGAGTTGCTATAAGAAATCCTACATTACTTGCAGTTAATGGTAGCACTGCATTTTTTCTAGTGTTCCTTCTTTTTATACTTTTTAGTCATCGTGATTCTCCTTTACCATATGCTCCAGGTACATCGTGTCCTGATAGATATTGTTTCATCTGCTGCCAATGCTACACCTGGTTTAGGAAGATACCCACCTTTCAAGAGAGAGGTATGGTACTTTATTGCTCCTTTTCATTTTCTACTTGATGTCTTCATTGATTTATTATGATAAATTTGAGTCTTTTTCCTTGTTGTCAACCATTCCTTTATACATTTTTTGTTCTTTAAGGTATCCCTTGGTGGGAGTGCACATTCCCGTTCTTTATATAACATTGTTTAAAAATGTTTCAAGGTTGTGGCAATTGCAACTTCTGCTCTGGAAGGGTTTAAGAATGAATCGAAGAAAATGGTGGTTGCACTAGTTGATATGGAACGTGCTTTTGTTCCACCACAACACTTCATTCGCTTGGTACAAAGGAGGTAATTTGGACTTTTCTTGGAACATGCCTTTTCTCATTTGATAGTTCTGTTGAATAGTGTTGCATAGTTAACCGTGAAATTCTTTTTATTTTTTGCTTATTTTCAATACTATAGTCTATATGTCTAAATGTCTCCCAAATTTAAATTTGTGAGGTCATTACTGATCTATTTATTCTATGCTATTCACATTAGGATGGAAAGGCAACGTAGAGAGGAGGAGCTTAAGGGGGGCCGATCCTCTAAAAAAGGACAAGATGCTGAGCAATCTATACTTAACCGGGTAGGTGGTCTTATACCGTAACAAAGGAGTTGCATATTGTTAGATGTAACGGGCTTAGTTCCATCTCTTTGTATTGTTCTATTTTTAAATGCTGAATCTGAAATGTTCTATACAAATTAGGGATTCAACCTATGCCTCTTTCTCTTTTATTCAACATGTTTAAATTTTAAAACATATAATATTTCCTTTTATAATTTTAATCTATTTCATTTATATTTTACTCTTCTTTTTGTGATTTGTTGAATTTAAACTGCTTATTTTTAACTTGTAGGCCAGTAGTCCCCAAACTGGTGGTAGCATGAAGTCAATGAAGGAGGAGAAAAAAGAGAAGGAAAAAGACAAATCTGGTCAGTCAGAGAAAGAAGGGCAAGAAGGCTCAGGTTTAAAGACTGCGGGTCCTGAAGGAGAAATAACAGCAGGTGTGTCCTATTCTATATGCTACTACAGTTTGCTGACAGAAATGTCTTGTAATCTCAAATTCCTGGTTGGCTCTTTCTTAGGTTGTTTTTTTTTTTTTTTGTATAGGTACTTTTTCTGAATTTTTCCAGCATGCTCCTGGATATATCAGGATAAAATTGTATATCATCTTGGAAATTTACTTGATTTGGGATTTATGAAGTACAGTATATTTTATTTTTTTACAATAGTGTTGTCATTAATATAATATTATAATATGAATAAAATGAAAAAAAAAAAGCAAAAGCCTCTGCAATTATTGGACCATTTGGGGGTGGATGATGCCCCAATTTGGAGGCATGCCGAATCATCCTTCTCACCCAAATAAACCCTAGCCTCTTTCTTTGTTTCATTTCAGCAGCACTTCCTCCTCACCTATACTTATTTTGGGTGAGAATAGTGTTGGGCCTGCATCACAAACTGGGCCATTGTCTAACCAAAAAATGTTTAAAATATTATAACATTATTATATGTATATATTATATAAAGGACAATGTATAACATATAATAATATAAGAATTATGTATGTGTATATAATAAGAAATAATATAACATAATGTTAAGTAAAACATATGTTTAGTATTTTAAAACGTAGACTGCACTTACCTCTTCAACAGGAAACTGTACCTATGACTAATACATGTTCTTGAGATTCGATCTGGCATTCTCCTGTGTAACCCAACTCCTACTATACCTGGGCTATTCTGATACGATCCTGAATGGCAGGCTTTCAAAAATGAACTTAACTCTAAAAACTATGCAATTCTGTTTCTTTGGCTAATTAACCTAGACTGGTGTGGGAGCTAAGCGTAATCTGCCCTAATGATGCATGAATTTGGAAATTTGAATTTGCTAAACTTTATATTTCAAAATCATTAAGAAGCTAAATCTAGTTTTTTTATTGTTTACAGGATTTTTGTTAAAGAAAAGTGCTAAAACTAATGGTTGGAGTCGGCGATGGTTTGTGCTAAATGAGAAGACAGGAAAGGTCAGTAACTATTGGCCAAGTTATTAAATTGTTTACATGGAGGCTTTTATCATTATTTTTATAAATTCTAATTTCATTTTCTTCTAATTGACATGCTAGTCTTTTGACTAATGGCTACTTTTTTTAGATGTTAAAATATAAACATCTAAGACGCGTGGTGCTCTAAAACATCGCACTGATGTAATGTTCTGTTAACATAATGTGGAATCAGTGACCTAAAAGTAATGTTTAACTTATGAGTTGTGGTAATTTCCTAGTAAGAAATTAGATGAGGCAAGCTGATGGGTGTTGAAGTTGAAGCAAAAAAGCAATAGGGGATGGCTGGATATGTAGTGAAATTAACTGTGGTGGTTTTTTTAGTAGCTTTGTAATTATTTAACGAGTAAGTTTCAGACAAGAAAAGGGAACAGGTCTAACAGCCCTGTGCTTCATCAAAATGGGAGCAACTGCAATACCATATTAGCTTGTGTCGAAAGAAACTGCCTGAAAATGTTAAGACAGCCACTGAAATTGAAAGCCAGAGAGTGTTATTGGTTTGCAATGAGGCAGAGTAATTGTAACTGCAGTAGGCAATTGGTGATGGGTCATTCTAATACCATGTTGAAAGTACGGAATTGAGGTAGAAAAGATGGAAAACAATAGAGAGATACTATGTGTAACTATAATATGTGAATAGTACAAAGCAGCAACTGCTGTTTGTTCTGTTAAAGATATCCTACAAATAGTCTGCAGATATTGAAGCTATACATACTAACTATAACAATTAGGAGTTGGAGTACAGTAATCCTTTTATAAGATGGCCTAATAAGAGCAACAACAGAATAGCAAATATTTTAATAAGAAACAGCTGTGACGCTTTAAAAGTTGTCATTGATGTTTGAATTATGATAATTCCTGTAGATTTCAACTATTTATCATATTTTTGAATCTGTGATTCATCTTTGTTTATTTTTTCATTCAGTTATGAAATTATAATTTTCCTCTTTTAATTAATTTACTGTGTAGTATCGACTTTAACCTTTCACTCCACAGCTTGGGTATACAAAAAAACAAGAGGAAAGACATTTTCGTGGTGTTATTACATTGGAGGTAAGGAGTACTTTAATTATTCATATAAAATCATGGTTGATAGATTCTAGAGTACTGTCTGTGCATCATACAAATATGCTGGAATTCTCAACTCTGCAATTCATTATATTTGCTTGAATAGAGGATGCAGGTGCCCGCACATGGCTGGCTTAGTTAAGTGATTGTCAAAAAATTCCCCTTATGATTAGGTTTTTTAGTACTGTGTCTGGAATGCTATAATTTAAGCTTTAAAGGAATTCATTTGAAATATAATGATTTATAAATCCTTGAAAATATGACATATTGCACGCCATATTTATTTCTATTTTATTTTTGTTTTTAAAATTTAAAACGAGATAATTAATTTTCCAGAAAATTTATTTGTCTGTGTCAAGTCTTGAGTTGTAATAAAGCAATTATGACTTCGTTGGTACAGCTGATGTTTAAAAATATGCTCCTTGCCTAAGCAAACATTTTGGAGTTTTATTCCTAAGGTTAAGTTGACAAATGTACCAAATTAACATTCTGGACATATTTGCCTTATAAGGAATATTTACAATTAAGCTGCATACATCGTGCTTTGGACTACCCATTTTCCTTTACTTCTGACTATTGGGGATTTCGTATTTCGTTCTTCTAATTTGTCGTGACCACATGTCAATCAACTTTTAAGCTCTAGGTTTTACTGTGTTGGGTTGTAGTCTGAAGTTTACACCTTTTCAGTTATGACACTGGCTTTGGTTTTGATAATACCATTAAATGAGTGGAACAATGCATATGTTAATTCGTGATAAGCATGCTATTTAAATTGCTATCAGGAATGTAGCATTGAAGAGGCTGGTGATGAAGATGATCCCCCTACCAAAAGCTCAAAAGACAAGAAGTCCAATGGACCGGATTCTGGCAAAGTCAACCTTGTATTCAAAATTACCAGTAGAATTCCTTATAAATCTGTTTTGAAAGGTAAATTCCATTGTTGATATAGCTGTCAATGGAACATGCACACTTTTATTTCTTATAAATTTTGAAACCATTTTAATTACTGTGTTTTTATCTTGCAGCACATAGTACTGTTGTTTTGAAGGCTGAAAGTGCATCTGATAAGGTTGAATGGATTAAGAAGATAAATAATGTTATACAAGCAAAGGGAGGACAGATTAGGATCTCTGACGGTGGATCTACCATGAGGCAAAGCCTCTCTGATGGCTCCTTGGTTAGTTGCTAGCTAAAAGGCATTATTAACATGCATTGCTTTTTTTATGGTGCATTCATTACGCTTGAAAATTAAAGCTAGTTCTTAGAAATTAGAATCTGCCTCATTTATCTACCGTAAGCTTAATAATATTACAATTCTACTGATCTTCAATTAGGGATGGCAGAACGAGCCAACTCACCTCTTTTTTGTTAGTCTCGTTGTAGGCTAGCAAAAAATAGGTCAGGTGGGCTAGCTCACCATGTTCAAGGTGGGTTGAGAGACCTGACCCACCGCATCTGTTTTTCCTTATGTTTTTTTTTTTAATTTAATATATATATATATATATATATATATATATATATATATATATATAAAAACGTTATCATGTTAATATTTTGTGCCTTTCACTAGTTAATTAATTGATGTCTTTAATTGAACAAATGTTAATAATTTAAATTATAGCCTATTTGCATATTTTATCATTCAAACATAACACAAAAATTTTAAACCTTTAAATTATTTTTTTATTTTAATTCCAATTATTTGGAAAAGGTTTATAGCCCTAGCTCTGGAATGACGGATTGGTTGATTGAAAATGACAACCCTTCCCCTGCCAAATTAGTGGTGGGCTGGCGGGCCTGGTTGGTTTTGCCTTCCCTATCTTGAATTCTAGCATGAATGCTTGGTTTAGTTCTGTAAAGAAATTTGTGGGAACATTATGGAATTGGTAATCAAAGAAAAATGTTTGAAATATTGATAATAATTAGCATGTCATTGGGTACTCGAATTATTGAGTTATAATTTGCGTTGTTCATGTAGAAATGTAAAATTCATTTACCTTTGAAGTATATAAATATCAGGGATGCTGAAGGCTCTCTCACTCAAGCAAATTGTTGAACTTTTGCCTAATTTGTTAAAGTCTATTTAGGTTCTTGACCATGGCAGTTTAAGCTGAGAATTTGCATACCAACAAAGTAAATTATGCATAAGTTGTTATTCCGGCGATTGTGCTCATTGACAGGCTATTATTATATTTCATATGTTATCTCAGGACACAATGGCTCGACGACCTGCGGATCCCGAGGAAGAACTCCGGTGGATGTCACAAGAAGTTCGCGGATATGTTGAAGCAGTATTAAATAGTTTAGCTGCTAATGTACCAAAAGTAAGATTTAGTTTTTAACGTTTGCTATTTTTATAATTTTTTTCAGCTCTTCCATTTAACGTTTCATGCACTGTCAAGTTTTTCTGGTTACTGTCATTCCAAAAGTGGATATGTTGATTCAGTTTTTCTGGTTACTTGTTTTATAGGCAGTTGTCCTTTGTCAAGTTGAAAAAGCTAAGGAAGACATGCTGAATCAGTTATATAGCTCTGTCAGGTTCAGAAATTTGTTATTGCCTTTTATTTTTACTCTCTTGTATTAGTTTACTTTGCTACATTTGCTACGTGTAAGTCTCATTCTTGAAGATTTTGAAGGAACTGAAGAGATTACAAAATAAACTGTGTACACTTCCTTAAAAGTAGTTTATGCATGAGTTAGTTTGTAGAAACTCTTTCATCTAGTTCTTCTCGATTTGAGTTTGTAACTTGTACATTAGCTAATTTTAGCTTATGGAGGAACTTCTCCAAATAACTCCTTTATCTGTTATCTTAAAAAACAGATGCCGAGTTTAAAGTTGTGGGGGATGCTAACCTATATATGTGTATGTATGTGTTCAGATGTGGTAATTTTGCTTTATGATTTATAGGGAAAATCTTTGGTACTATCTGAACCTGAGACGTGGTTCATTATTGATTCAAGTGGTAATTTATATGTTACATGCTAATTAGTTTGGATGCTGTAGTTTTGAATATGACAATGACGATTATTCATAAATAGCTGTAAACCTGATATATTTTATTGTTGATTTTTTTTTATGTTTCCATGATTAGTGCACAAAGCACTGCTAAGATTGAGGAGCTACTTTTGGAAGATCAAAATGTTAAGCGCAGAAGAGACAGAATCCAGAAACAATCCTCACTTCTTTCAAAATTGACACGCCAACTGAGTATTCATGACAACCGAGCAGCTGCTGCTTCTGGCTGGTCAAATGGTAGTGCAGGTTTGTTAAGCTGCTTTCTTACTCATTTTCATATGGATGGGTGAGCGTTATTTTTTTTCATAGCTGTTACCGTTACCAATTGCTTGTTATTGTGTAAAGTGCTTTGTTTTAAAGGATCCAATTCTTATATCTTACTACCTTGATTGTCCTGGTAATTGACCTCAATTCGTGGAGGCTTATTTTGTTGAAACTCATTCTTATTTTATTTTTTATACTTGATTGATACTGGTAGTTTCTTTCTGTGTTTTTCAAGTGTGTGCTTATTTATTTGTTTTGCAGAGAGTAGCCCAAAAAGCAGCGGACCAGGTGATGACTGGAGATCTGCCTTTGATGCAGCCGCCAATGGTCCTGTTAGTAGAAGTGGTTCTTCAAGATCGGGATCCAATGGTCACAGTCGACATAATAGTGATCCTGCACAAAATGGTGATGTGAACTCTGGTTCAAACTCCGGCAGCCGTCGAACACCAAATCGGTTACCTCCTGCTCCTCCTGGTTCTTCAGGTTACAAATATTGACATGTGGCTGACTGGTGATCATCGCTTGACAGTTAATATTTTGATACATTTTTGGAGGGTGAGGATGCTCCTGCCCCATTTCATACCTTTGAGGATACGGCCATCACCAATTCTTTGTCTCTGCCGGTGGTATATTTAGGTGAGGAAGTGTTTGTGTATATAGAAGACAATAGTTTATCAGTATGTTTTCCGGCATTCGTCTCATTATCCGGAAGTTTGGTATCAAGGTGGACTTGAATACATTTATCATGTTTTGCTATTCAATATTCTTTTTACTTCTATTATAGCTTTTTTAATGTTTCCTTTTTTTTGGTTTAGAATTTGCTCTTTTTGGATGCAACCCATGTATCTTGTTTTGTAATGATTGAAATAATACACCATCGCTGATGGATCTGTGACTAAACATATGGGGAGTATCTTAATTACGGGTTTATTTTATGTGGGTCTGTTAAACTTTTGTCCCTTATATTTGGTTTATTTTTAAAATTTGGTCGTTGCATGATTTTATTTATATAAACTTTTCGTAAAATGGTGTCATTTTCTGATGCCATAACGATAGTGTTAAATTTTTACTTTGGTGCATAATGTGATATGCTTATTTTTAGTATGGATTTATACTTTGTATTTCTTTTTCTAAATTAATGAAGTCCGCATTTAAATTTACTTTTATTTGGATAAAAAGTTTATTTGTGATTGAGGTTGGAAGATGAAGCATGATTGAGATTAGGTCTGTTAACTGAGTTTAAAGCCAGGGTTAGTGGGCGGGGGGTTTCGTGAACTGAGTTTTTAGGATTTAATTAGAACATACACGCATAGAGAGAGAGAGAGTGAGGACAGGACACAGAGCGAGAGAGTACACAGTCTCTTTAATTATGTAGTTTGATTCAAGTTATTTTCATGTGGAGATGGAATTGTATGCAAAGTTATGAATATGTATGCAAATCATGTTTTGGTGTTTTCGATGATTTCATGAGAGATGAACACGCCAGTTTCATCTGAATGAATAGCTGTAAATTGTTAAAACAATAATAGAAAGTAATTTAGAAAATATGCGAGGCATCTAAGAGGAAAAATGTCATCTAACTTATCATGCATAACTATATATTGTATGACGAAAAAATTCCTTGAACTTGAATATTTAGTCCCCGTAATGTAATGTTTAGAGGTTGAGTACATTATTAAAGCTTTTATTTGATATATCTATCACCCTTGATTCTATCGTTACCATATTTTGATCAACTGCATCACTTCCTCTGTTCTTGGTTTAAAACCAAAGCCACTCTAGTAATGCAAGTGGGAATGAATACTGAAAAGCTTTGGAAAAGTTTATACATCTACACATTTAAAAATTGGACTATCACAAAATTAATATAAAAATAATAATGATACAATTCAAAAATAGGAGAAACCACGGAGAGCTAATGGCACAAAATTTTGCAGAGTAATCTGTTGTATTAACACTTAGTACTCTATAGACAGTAGTAGCCATATCCAGAGAAAGCCGAAATATAACTAGCAATGAAAAAATACAACACACGAAAAACACTGCCGCACTCTTGTTTTCTAAAGATGCTTGCTTCCTCCGGACTTCATCCACCTCGGACCTGAATTATTATTGGGGAATAAATCAGATCCCAACGAATTAAATAATCTTCAAGCTTTGATAATCAAAGAGCAAATTCACAGCATAGGTAAGGTCCAGAAACAGTAAATAATATATCAACTTTCTTCGTAGTATTTTCGTTCTATGGCATGATTTATTTTTATTCCCGAGACCAAGCTCTTCAGAATCTCGGTACTGTAAGTCTACGAGTATTGTTGTCATAAATATAAAGCGAAACGAAGGTTACATTTCCCCCCAAATACATTACCATCTCTCATTGCTTTTATTTGATTTGCCAAACCCGATTCTTTACCTATTTTTGACCCAATAAAAGTGAAAGAATGGCCAGAGATAAGACAAAAACCCTTCCCTAAACTTTCTTTCAACTTAAAGAGAAAAACCAACAACCAGTTTATAAACCGGTCTAACAATTAAAGTTGATTCTGAAATCCAAACTGGTTTCAAAACCAGTTTTGAACCTTAACAGATATAATAACAAGTTTTAAACCAGTTTGTAAGATATCCAAATAAATTTTCAAAATAAAAATAAACTGGTTTCCAAATCTAAGTTGGTTTTGTGGTTTGGATTGGTTTTAAATCCAAACCATGCCTACTACTGTTAAGTTACATGATTACATAACAAGCTTACAACAGTACAATGGAAAGCGTAATTCAGAGCTTTCTTCAAATATAAATGAACTTACACGTCCTCTGTCTCTCTCTCTCTCTCTCATATATATATATATATATATATATATATATATATATATATATATATATATATATATATATATATATATATATATACTAGATTTCAGATATAACAGATAATTAAATAAACCAAAAACATAAAAATTTGGACAATTATATACTTTTGGTTTAGTTATCTATATTATATCTGAAATCGTGTGTTTGTGTCTGCGTGACATATGGGATATAATAAATAACTAACGTGTAAAAGTATTTATGTTTAAACAGATCAAGTCATAAAATTAAAACACAGTTAAAAGTAGCAAGTTATATGATTGTAAATTATTCTACACAGCAGACTATTGGTGGACAGATTTAAAATTTTATCTTTTTCTTTTTTATCTCAACAGTAATTATACTGAGTACTTTAATACTCTTCTAAACCTTTTCCCTTAATTGTCATAAATATTCAACTACTCTACTATTTTAAAGATACTTTCAAAGTGAAATAATTACTAAATTTGAACTAGCTCTTACGTTCATATAATACAAACTACAGAAAACTTATACATTAAACTCTCACCTTAAAGCAGCATTGTCCCTGACTAGATTATCCAACTGCATGGAAATATGAGCCTTCCAGAATTTGAGATTACGAGCATCTTTTGTCTGCAAGGTCAACAAATCATTTGAAAAATGAATGAAATGTAGATTAATAATGTTTTATCGAATTAAACACATGTGACAACAATATCCAGGACAGATTTAACATACGATAGCATCCTGCTGCTCAATGAGATTCTTAATGTCTTCTTTGATATTCTGTATATGTATATCTTTTCCTCCCATGTCTTTGCTGTACTCCTTGAAAATATTGACATATCTAGAATTTAAGTCATCCATATACTGCTCCAGAACAAACAAATTTAAGTCTAGAGTTCGAACTTTCTGCATCAGAATCTTGAGAACAGTATCCCCAGGCATCCTGCCAACTTGTTGACGGGTTTCTTCAACTGGATCAGGAATGATGGTGTTTACTTTCTCATGATTTGAAGAAGAGATATCTGAAGCATGATCAGAATTAATCCCTCCAAAATTATTTTTATGAACATCTTCAGTCTCTGAAGGATTAGAATGCTGGGGTGATACTGTCCTTTTGTCAGTATTACCATCCCCGGGAGCGAACATATTATCTTGAGTATTTATCAAATCCTCCAGCATCCTCTCAACAGCATCCACACCATAAACTTCAACCACACTAAGCGTGCAATAAAATTCAGAACCATAGTGACTTTGAAGATTCAGCTTTAAATATCTCACCCATTTTGGTTCCTGAAGAACAAACCTTTGAGTATGCCTCACATTTGAGGCAGTGAAATTCCCAAGGAAAACCCAACCATCTGTTGGAAAGCTCATACTGCCAAGAAGTTCAAAAGCTTTTAAATTTGAAGAATGGTGCTCAAAGTTAGCTATTTCTATAGTATCTACTAAGGTTTCTTCGGAAAGTTCTATAATGACAAATTTCTGTTCAACAGAACATGGATTTCGTAGATACTTATCTTTGTCTCTGCTTAAGATATTAGATGCACCTTTGGATTCTTTGTTAGAACCTAAAACTTTTGCTCCCTTTGATGCTGAAGCATAATTGTATTCTTCACCACCAGGCTCCACTCTATGCATTACACTTCCAGATGAACCAGTGCCAGATTTAATTTTTGAACTAATTGCTCTGCTCTTAAATTCATCAAGACCAAGAGGCACAGTCCAAGATAAATGATCAGATTTTTGCACATGATCTTCGAGTCTGGCCGAAGAATTACCACTTTCAACTTCGTGTACCTCGGTAATAGGAGTATCACAATCTTGCTTATTACAAGTACCATGTTCAGCATAATCACGCGTTTCTTCATTGGGGAGTGACTCGGTAACAAAACCATTGGTCTGGGCATCTTCAGAGTGTAAAGCCTCAGGGGCAATGTATGCAATGGTTTCTTCGACCAAACCTTTCTCAGCAGAATCAGAGCTCTTACACTGTCCAAGCTTATCTTCCTCCCAATTCGGTAAAGGAACTGAGTATTCTTCAGATCCATCTACATCCATAGATAAGAAACTGACTAATAAGAATATGCATCATGCATCTGCAGTTGAATATGGTATGAAAGGAGATTCTCCTACGAACGAGTGAGTAGGTTGTGAGGTTTTAGAGTGGCTTATTCCCTACAACCTACTAGGGTTTTGGTATCCTAAAAGAAAAGGGTTTGGTGAATTGATGATTATGGGTCAGTTCCTAATCCTAAACAGAACAGAGTACGATTCATTCCATTCAATTAATTCCAAAACAAAACAAATTGATTGATTGGATTACCTGTGGGATTGGGGGTGTAACCATGGCCGCGACTGATCCATAAGCTTAAGAGGAAGATCAGAGTCCACAACAGAAAAAGCAGAGAGAGGGAAACTGCACACCCGGAGGCAGTTTTAGCGTGGGTTGATGTTGTTGTTCTTCTTCTTCTTTGGAGAAGAGCTTCACGTGATTTCTGCATTGCAATTGCAATTGCACACGCAGTTGCACATGAGTGCCTATGCTCAGCACAACAACTGCATCAATTCAATTCCCTCTCTGCAACGCACAATAGTTGACAAACATTCAATTCATTTGATTGAGATCAGAAAACGAAAGAAAACGAAAGAAAGAGGGATCTGACCTGTGTTGGGGTTTTGAAGAAGCGATCTCTGTGTTTGCAAATCAAAATTCAGAAACAGAAGAACCATTCAATTACAAGTCAAGAAACGGAACCTGCTACCAAACTCTTCGTTATTAAATTTCCATAGCCCGTTACTATAATTTTCTTAATTATCCATTAATTAGGTTACATGTGATTTTAAAAATTATTATAAAAAATGAAAAGCTTATCTATACTATTATATAACACAATATTCTTTTTGGTGTACACATTTTTTATTTTCGTTTTTACTTTTTAAATAATTATTTTTTAAAACTAAAATTATCACTTTATCAATTTTATTCTTATAATGGTCGTTAAATTTAATTATTTGTTATTTAACCCTCTTTTTAAATTTAATCATTTTAAAATTAAAATAACCATCTATAATGAAAATATCATTCAACCTTTTATACTTTTTAAGTTTCAGTTAACTGTTAAAATAAGACAAATTACATAAGAATTTATTAAATAATCGAGATATGATACACTCTTCTTATAATAAGTTGTTTAATGCACAACTAAAATTTATTTTTCTTGAGCTAATATGGAATCTTCATGATTCTCTTCCACTCAAAAAATTTAGCTAATGTGGTTAGGTTAAGTTATGACTTTGTCCACATTTTCATTTAAAAACTTTAAATTCGTCTTTCAATTTTTTTTTTCTCTTCTATTTTTGGAAATGTTATATAATTTGGTACACGTTAAAAATATTTATTCTAGAATTCGAAAATACCTTTCAAAACATCTTGTCCGAAAATGTTTTTCCTATTTTCTCTTACTCCTTTTCTTCACCCATTTGGGGTGGATACATGCATCAGACAAAATCTGGTAACAGAAAAAAGAAACATTCTGAAACGTGAATCTGGGATGTGTGCATCAACTTTGAATGTCTTGGTCATTTAGAATCGTGGTGCTGGTCTCACACCACAAACATGCTAGAAGGAGGCACTGCGCTGAGGAAGACACTTGGCGAAGGAACCAAAAGATGTAAAATTAATTTACACTCAATCTCATTAAAAATGTATTTTTATTGATCTTAGAAACGTTTGATTAAAATTTAAAATAAAAGACATAGCATTCGTTGCCAACATCTTTCTTCATGTAGCATGGGATTCTTTATTATTGATTTTTTTTTTTTCAGTTTCAATACACAGCATTGCAAAACTTATTACGAATATGCGTTTTTTGACAATGTTCATTCTCACATAACAGCATATTTCACATTCCCTGTTAAGGAACTGCACGAGATAAAGAAGAGAAATACATGACCCATCGCCATACAGAACATGAACTATAAGTTTTCAGTTTGAGGAGATGAGTTTGCAGGTATTTGTGTTTTAATCCGGATGTATATCTTGCCCAACATGAAGCCAGGAATCACCACCTTGTTGCTGCTCTCCATCAATAGTAGCATGTTTCAGTAATATGCCAAACAAAATCTTTCCCTGTTTTGATATATTTATATTAGAACAGTGATGCATCAAGAAAATCAAATATATAACTGAATTCTAGCTACAAAAAAAGGCCAACCTTTACCCTCCTGTAGGATGCTAACGTTGCCAGTGGTTCATTTGACTTTTGCACTTGTCCCGAATTTAGTGCAAGGTTGATTATCTGGCATCGATTACAGCCCCCTAGCGACTGATGAATGAACCAAATTAAATATATTAAGCAAAAGAATTATGCTCTCTTTTGTCTTATTCTTATATTTTTTGTAATTAGGATGATGACTAGGATTTCACCAAGCTATTCCTTCATGAAGAACTCATAATTATAGAGAATCCGTATTAAGACTAAATTGCACATAATCCTCTTTCTTTTATTTAGAGATAAAATCTAGTCCACGTTATCTAGAGATAAAATCAAATTACAGTATATAAATCCAATCCAAACCTTACTTAAGAACAAGTTTTGTAAAATTAAGTTAGGCTTAAATTCTATTTTCTTTAGGTCATAAAATATTGTGCTAACCAAGATCTCATCGAAAAAAAGGATGAATAGTCACATTCTCACCTAAAATATCTTAGATTAGCATATTGCTACATTAGCAGTAAATGGAATTTATAACATAGACGGACAGAATCCATGAATTTGCTCAAATAAGTACCATTAATCAATGCAAAGCGTAGCTCAGGTTAGTCAAAAGGGGTTATCTACTATGTCTAATTTCTCAATAATAAGAAATTTGTTTTATCATGCCATATAAAAGGTTATTTGAACTTACACTGAAATGCTTATTTCCAATCTTAATGTGTCTCCATCCATCTTCAGCATAAGGCCTACCTCCAGATACCACAAGATTGGGACGAAACCTACTTGCACTAACTTGCACAATTGCTCTTCCAGATATCCCCTTCTGTACATCTATTTAACATCATTACAATTAGCAAACATTTAATATTCCAAAATATTGGGGCTGAGAGACTAAGAACAATATATTATTAGTTTGACTAGAAATATGAGAACTTCAATATTATTTTTACTGGAATAATCTGTACCGAGGGATTTCAACATTTATAAGACACCTAATAAAATCTAGCCTCATATATGTAACAAATCCACTATACTAATTAATGGAAGTAAAGGAAAAGAAGAAACAAAAACTATACAAGGAAAAAATATTTGTACAACATGAAAAGGGAACAACAAATAACACATCTCTCAACTTGTGAATGGATATTTATCATTCCTTGCATGTTAATAAGATCTCAGCAGCCTTCCACAGAAAGTATCTTGTTCAATACATCTAACAATTGACATCCAAAAATGGAAGTATGTCATTTGTCCTTGACATAGTGTAGATTTTATGTACTTTGTCCTATCATGCAATTATGTGGAATACAAAGAGTAAATTTAATTTTGTAAAGCATCTTCCAAGGGACTTTATATTTTATTAAAGCCATCAAGTCTGATGTATTATTTATGGTCTAGTACTTCCAAGGATCTTTTCAGTTAGATCCTTCCTTTCAATGTGGTTAAGGTTTCTTCCTACCCTAAGGTTCAAATGTAGGGTTGCATAGGTGTTACAGTGGAGGACAGTTTCCAGAAAAATGCAGTCAGGCATAGCAAATATGCAGTTCAGTTACCCCTCCGGTTTAGCAACAATTAATTATAATATGTGTAGTGGGAAGAGAGAGAAAGGGGGTGTGATATTTTGGTTAACTTCCCTTTCTCCTGTGAAATCCTGTTTCTCTCTGTTGCCTTGTATTTCTTCTATATTATTGTTAGAAGTGGGTTTTATGTCTAACTCAACCCCACAAAACCGGCTTTTAAGGTGAGGTTTGCACCTCACTTATATATTGTGAATTGACCTTATCTTTAGTCGATGTGGGACTTCCAACACACCCTCTCACACCGAGATATATTCATCTCGTGCGTAGGACAAGAAATTAGTGGGTGGTCCGTTAGCTGCCCGATATCGGGTGGAACAGAATGTCTAAGAAAGTTCGCTAGGATATGCTCTAACTTGACTCTGATACCATGTTAAAAGTGGGTTTTAAGCCTAACTCAACCCCACAAAACCGGTTTTTAAGGTGAGGTTTGCACCTCACTTATATATTGTGAATTGACCTTATCTCTAGTCGATGTAGGACTTCCAACAATTATAATCATAATTTCCTGTGCTCTGTATTGCATTTTCTGGATTTGGTATAATTTCTCACATCAGACTTATAAAAATCATTACAATAGGTTATCGATCTGCTTTGGTCCCTACCGAGACCCAGATGTCAAGTCTCAAACAGTCTAGACATATTGAACGACCATTTTTGATGATAACAAATGAGATTACGTTTTGAAGTAACATTGGCTAATCAAACGTAATCAGAAAGTACATAAGATTTCACCATCGAAGGAATGTAAATAAAATGGATTCTCTATACATAACAACTAGCACACCTTCTATCATCTATATGATCATCTAGTGTATCAAGCGTGAAAAGCACTATCTTTACGAAAGGATCTTTAGTATCTTTCTAAAACCAGTGCTATTTAAAATAAATATCCTTACATGCTTTATTTCTGGAACAAATCATGTTCAGACAGCTATGTCACACTTTCTTAAATACAGTATCACCATATAAAAGGAAATATACTATTTGGGATATGTTCTGTATTTTCACCTCTTTCTTGTTTTAGATATCATAAAAAAACTACAAAAGTATCTTGGAACAAAACCAAAGATTATCACAGTCTTATATATCCAAGATATCAAGATCGCAAGAAGACTGACTTCAATACACATAATAAAGTTGTCATGGTACTATAACATATACATTCCAATGAAGCCTATAAAAAATAAAGACCTCAAAGAAAAAGACACAAGAATCTTGCACAACAATCAGAAATAAGAAAAAGGATCCTTCAAGCAATACAATAGTATTAAGAGGGATCTGTGCAAGAAAAAAGTCATGGTCATGTCCTTCACCTACTGAAAATTAAATCCCTGTTTGGAGGGTCTAAATTGTACGTCTTCTCTGAGAATTGACTCCTTTTGTTGCTCACATACCTTTGTAGTGAGAAGTGACAGCAAAAAATACTTGGCACTCTTAGATTTAAGGTGAGATTAAGAGTGTTTTCCAAGTGTGACTTTCTGCATTTGGTCAGGAGCAACTTTGTGTACTTGAGTTTTCAAAGAGTGACTTTGTGCACTCGTGTTTACTAGGGGTGATGTTGTGTATTCATTTTGTAATCAATAGGATTATGGTAGAACCTTTTAAAAGTTTCTTAAACGAGGACTGGATGTTGCTTAAAGTTGGAATGAACAACTACTTGTTGCCTCTTTTATCTTTTGTAGAAGGTATAGACGTTTGTCCTAGACTGACTACCAATTGTTATCTGGATCGCAAAAGCTTTTGCACAAAAAGTATTAGACTCTATTCAACACTCCCTCCCCTCTTCTCCTTCTAGAGTTAGCCTGTTACTTTAATTGGTATTAAAGCTATAACCTCTAGGGGTTACTTTATTGCAAAACTTGAGGTGATATCCATAAGACGATATAATATGTTTTTGGATCTTTCAACATATTCTAAAAAGAAAATCTACCATCAACTTGAAAAATGCCAACTGAAATATTAGTTGACTGAATAATTTGAAGTGTTATTACAACATATATTGACTAACTAATAAAATCTAACCTAGTATTTATATATTCACCAAAAAGAGCAAGTATTTATGGGCAAAAAATCTGCCATCCTAGTTAAAGGAAAAAATGATACAAATTTTAAGATAACATACCACAAAAATTAACCATTGTAGTGGGATAGCCCTAGGCCATGTAAACCTACACAAAAATCCCATACTTCCAATGTGGGATCCAAGTTGCATACCATGCAATTGGATCCTTACAAAGATAAAGTAAAAACTGTAAAAAAATCTAATCTATACAACATGAAAAGCCGAGAGAAGGAAGCAAATTAAACATTAGTCATAATAGTTGGTGAATACCTTGGGAAGAAAACTTAATATTTTCTAAAGCATTTTCAATGCCTTTCCGCTTTGTTTACTACATTAAAATCCCTTTTGCATTATTATGAATATCAAATAATCAAATCAATCAGCAAAAAAGCAATCCATCATGCATCATGAACGAATTTTTTATAATTGCCAAACAGTTATTAAAATCTTCCATTACATTTTGTAATGAAATTAAAACAACAAAAGACATGGACAGGTATATTATGTCAGAAAATCAGTATACCTGAGCTTAATCTTCTGTTTAGATCACAAACACTTTCTTCAGAGACAAGTAAGAACTGTGCTTCATTGGCAAAATTAAGTTTGTTCTTCATATCTCTACATGTGGCTGCACCTTTGATTTTTTTTAACGTAAAATCTTGATTGAAACTAGAATACTTTAACAAAGAGCAAGTTCTACCAATTGCTTCGGTAAACCATGCATTGGTCTCATTGTCATAACTATATACCTTGTATCTGTGAAAAACAATTAATTACAAGTATGAGACCAAAATAAAATTGACTCTGAATAACATGTTATTAACTTCTTAAAGCTTAGAATAGAATATATTTTCCAACGACAAGACAAACTATTAAGCTTCATGAGATACCCTTATATTCAATTAATCAAAGCCAGTTGTTAGACATGGAGTTTAAGCCTAACTTAACTCCAAAAAAACGACTTGTAAGGTGAGGTTTGCACCTCACTTATATATTATGAAATTGTCTTATCTTTAATCGATGTGGGACTTCCAACACACCCCCTCACGCCAAGGTATATACATCTCATACGTGGGACTAGAAATGAATGGGTGATTCGTTAGCGGCCCGATATCGGGTGGAACAGAATGTCCAAGAAAGCTCGCTAGGATAGGCTCTAACTTGGCTCTGATACCATGTTAGAAAGTGGAGTTAAATAAGGCAATTTCATAATATATATATATAAGTGAGGTGCAAACCTCACCTTCCAAGCCGGTTTTGTGGGGTTGAGTTAGACTTAAACTCCACTTCTAACATGGTATCAGAGCCAAGGTAAAGCCTGTCCTAGCGAACTTTCTTGGACATTCTGTTCCACCCGCTATCTCGGGCCGCTATCGGACCACCCATTTCTAGTCCCACGCACGAGATGAATATACCTCGGCGTGAGGGGGGGTGTTAGAAGTCCCACATCGACTAGAAATAAGGTCATTTCATAATATATAAGTGGAGTGCAAACTTTACCTTAAAAGTCGACTTTATGGGGTTGAGTTAGGCTTTAAACTCCACTTTCTAACACCAGTATATGTACGAAACTAATGAAATCACCCATAAGATACAGAAGAACATTCAAGAGTCTGAAAGTAATGTCTCCCAGCACTCTTTAGATGGTCAAGAAGCATCTTGAGCTAACTACATAAGACTAAGCTTGTTTTAAGGATAGGCCAAAGTTGTCAAGGATCACAATTTAATCTTCCCTTCTTCTAACTCTTTAATCCACTTTAAAAGAACGTCCAAGAAAGATAACAAAGATTGATTGAATAATCATCCTCCTCACTATTATGATCACCGGAATGCAATGATCTTATTACTGATGTACATTAAAAGGGTTGTTGGAAACTACACACCTGTTCATGTATTTTCATATTCATGTATAGGCCTTTTCCATAGGAAATAGTATTATACAAACATACATATAAAGGAGGGTTAAAATTGTTTCCAAAGTAACTTGAAGACAGTACTCTACATCTTGACCCTTCATTGTTTTTTCCTATCTGATAGTTCTAGAATGTAACTCAGTTTTAAATACTAAATTAAGAGAAAATGAAGGGTTGACTTAGCAAGTCTCTTCAAATTACTCTGGAAATAATTTGATATATATATATATATATATATATATATATATATATGTGTGTGTGTGTGTGTGTGTGTGTGTGTGTGTGTGTGTGTGTGTGTGTGTGTGTGTGTGTGTGTGTGTGTGGTGTGTGCAAACTTTGCTAGGAGCTTTATTCTCTTAAGCAATTCACCAACTCATTTGGATTAAACAACTTCAAGAATTAAGTTCGGAGACACTTGGAAAATGAAATTATGCCGTAATAATCAAGTGGCTCTATCCATATCTCCACTCTAGTGTCCTAGCATACTGCAATTGATTTGTCATTTTACTCGCAAGAAAGTTCTCTAGAAAGGTGTCACTAAATTTGCCAATTCTAATAATTAAATAACAGATTAAAATGCCTATTGGAATCTGCAGCAATTAATTTTCCAAAATTTGTATTTGTAGTAATATTTTCAAAAAAAATTTGTCTGACAATCAAGAGTTCAATGTATGTGTTCCAAGATTAGACCATTTATGTGTCAACTTGAGGAAGAGTCCTGGATATAGTATTTAATGCCTACCCAAATTAGTACCAATTCATTTTCAAAATCACTTACATAGCTAGTTTTTTACCTTAGAGTATATTGTCCATGTATTTAGGAACTAAAACCACCTTTTCCGCCTTGTAATCATAAAATCGTAACCAATTCAAAAGTGAATAGTAACTTACGCAATTACTCAATTTATTCTTACAATCCCAGGAACTTTCTCAAGCACAATCATTTATTTGCAAAAGTATGTTCATCGACATCTTTGCAAGAGTCCAATTTAATTAGTATACATAGAAAATTAATTATGCATATAAGATTGTATACCTCTGACCATATAATTCAATATCCTCTATAGCATCCTCATAAACATTTGACTCAAGTGTAATTTGCAATCTTTCTTTGCAACGTGGAGATTCTACAAACAAAATTCCCTGACTAAGGTCTATAAAGGTGCTTACAAAGCCCATTTCAGGAACCTACACAAAATTCAGATCAAACAAGTCAAAACTCAACAATAACCATCATCCTCAAAAGTAAAAGCTAAGTAAACAAGCAACACAGTTCAAGGTGAGGGATAGATAGAGTTGGATAGAATATCCATTAAAGATTAGTGAAGGTAACAACACTACAAATGTTAGCTTAGTACCTAAATCCACAGAAGCACCATACAGACATGATGAATAAGTATTAACAAGTGTATAAACATTAAAAGCGTCGCCAAACAAATTAGATGAATGAATATCTAAAAACTCTAGATTCAAAGTGTATGTCCTTGTCATGCTTGGCCATTTCCCAAGGCTAGGAATGGGTAGAGCATCCTCCAATTCTAAACTTTCTATCACCAAAAAGGAAAATCTATACTTAGAAGCAACCAAATTGATTAAAAGTTAAGCATCATAGATGTCTAACATTATAGGCTTTCTTTTTGGGTTTTGACCTAGCCTCCCCACTTGCATGTGAGATGCTCTTTCATTGTTTTTATGGTACTTGGGGTGCTGCAACTGATTGCTGCTATTAGGGATGCCAACATAGCTGAGATTCCAAAATGACAATGTTATGCTTAAGAACTTCCATCTTTTGATAAAAAAAAACATCACGGATGTTTATACCCAATGCTTAACAACATAGTGTGCAGAAAAATAAAAATGCATTTAGGAATTAACAAAGTATTTATTCAGAATTTTGCGGAACAAAACAATTTATATGTTCGACCATCCAATTGAAACATAACAAATTTGAAAAGGCCTTTTTCTTCTTGGGGGATGGATGTCATTAACGGGTATGTTATTCCACAATTTCTCTTTAAACTTATCTTTGTTCCATGCACTTGTGAGGTCAGAAAACACACGATTATGAAGGACCTTGTATGGTCAGGTGAATCAAAGTCAACAAGACATCATATGTTTCATCATTGAAGATGGTAGATTTGTATTCATCATCGAAAGAGGATTTGGGTCTTGTTCATTTAGTTTCAAAGAACATTATTTTAGCATGCATAAATCGGTATCATGGAAATTCCTCAAACACTTTGCTGAATATTGGATTATGTTCCCTAGGGTAGGAGGTTAAATATAAGCTATTGTTTTTTGTTGATGGTACCGGTAAACTGATTTCCAAAAGATAAACTTGGAATATAGACCCTGACTCAAACTGCTTTAGAGTTGAAATGGTCACAACAATTACTTGAAGAAATTGATTTCATTAGAGGATGGAGCATACTGAGGTTGGCCACAGTTTTCTTCCAAGAAAAACTCCAACAAAACCTTATTTCCACATTTCACGCAAGGATGGGATAGCAGCTTTATGACATTTTGACTGAGCCACTTAGTTGTAACCAGGTTATTAGGTTAATTCTAAACGCATAAGGATTTTAAATTATATAAATTGTATTTGTCTTTCGTCAACAGATACAGGACACCTGGGAAAAAATCAGTTCACCCAATATACAATTTTCTTTCCTCGGTACAATGGTGGTCCTAGACATTTGAGTAGGTGGAGTACAAGGACACACACACGAGATAGTCCCAAATATTTATATTTACATGTGTTCCCTACACACATTTTTTTAATGTTAATACCCTCCGAGAATATTTTGTCTATATTTTTAAATAACAGTACTGAAGTTCAATCCTTCTTATAAATAAAGAACCACAATGACAGATTGCAACTAGAAAGGAAATCATAAAAATTTACCTGGTATGATATCAACATCACAAAGATTGATTTACTAAATTACAAAATATTTAATACTAGCCTAATAAATCAGAATATTTAAAGCAATAAAATAAAAACCACAACTAAATCATTTTCACCCTATTTATGTACATGATCATATCAAACATTCAGATCTTCATTGATCTATAATAAAATTAAGAGTTTGAATTCAAAAGATTCCTGCAGCCGTAAATATCTATCAACCCTTCGTTTTGGTTCATTTTAACTGTTGTTAATGGCAAAAACTAACTCCTATGAGAAAAAGAGTCTCACTGTTGTGAATTCACCAATCTATTTCCATAAAATCAACCAAATTGAAGCACCAAATCAAAACTGAAAAAAAAAGAAAAAATGCAGTTCCCAAAGCATGCACCCTGCATCCACAGATTATCTAAATTTTAGATCTTGTCTCCATAAAACCATTACCTTTTTTTGGGTAAGTATTTCACCAGTTGGGCTTTTAAGAATCCACTGGCGATCATAGGTGAGGCCTGCACAAAATTCAAAGATATTGTTGTCAAAAGCTATACGAAATTGTAGATTGAAAAAAATGAAAGTAGTTTTACTCCATAAATGGAATGATGTGCTCTTTTTTTTTATTTTTAGTTGGTTACTACCTCTATTAACTTAGTGTTGAGAATCAGGTTATAATATTCTGAATCATATTGTAATAAATCAAATTTATAGCCATAAATATCTCATTTAGGAGAAACAAAGCATGCTCTTATCATGTGTAATGAATGCAATTAGTCTATATTTTTATAATCAAAAAGTAAGAATGTTAATGCATGAATGTACTGACTAGGTTAGAACCCCATCATATCAATCATCTGCAGCATTCCCAATAAGCCCATATATTCAAGCACCTTAGTGTATTCCAACTCTTAGAGAAAAGAGTCTTTTTGAATAAGGTTGTAAATGTACTTGCTTTGAGTCATTAGAAGAGATTTATTGGGTAACCGCTTGATTTCAATGGCCAGGATATAGTCCAAGTGGCCAAAATCCTTCAATTTCAGCAGGTTCTAGTTGTTCTTTCTCTAACTTTCTTATTCTTGAAGTTGACAAAATTATAAGTGTGCCTGTAAAATCAGGAAAAAATTACCATTGCTGCTAAAAGGCCAACTCCTTGCACTGAAACCTCCGCATGATTTTATTGGATATATTGTAATTGATTTGAGATAATAACCAGTATCCACAAAACCATTCTCTAGACCTGCAGGTGATCAACTGAGTAAATGTCCATCTAAAACAGTAAAAGCAGAATTATACTGTGAAAATAATGTGCTACAAGGCTTTTAACAACAAATTTTTAACATAATCCTGGATTATTATCTGACAACAGCAATACAATAATTAAGAAGTTAATTGATGATTAACAAATACAAATAAAAAATTTGAATTTGATATACGGCCCAAGATGTTGAAATTTTGAAATTTTGTAAGAAAGGGTAATTGTCTCCTTCAGTATCTCTTGAATGCAAATTCAAGAAGGATTTTTTAGAAGAAATATATAAAGATTCATTGCCCAAGGGAAGTGTATGAAGCAATGGAGACTTTTTATATACAAAATCTAGTCTTTTCCCAATAGACAGGTAAGCTACATAAATCAAATGACACCGTTGTATCTATCCATAACTAATTCTTCAAAAAAGTGATTTAATTTGGAACTCCTTTAGATGGTTTTCCTTGTACTACTTCACAGACTACCTCAACCTCTAGTTATCCATTCATTTCTAGTATCGCATCAAAGCATTTCTAGTTTTAACATCAGGCCATTCACATGTCTAGGCCTGTAACCTTCATACTCCAATCGAGATGTCCATTCTTTGGTAGCCGGTGTCTTAAGAAATCCTATATTAGCTAGAAATAAGACAAGATACTAGTTATATAAGGCTTGAACCCCAACCTCTCTTAACAACCTTTTGGAATTGAGTTAGGCCTAGTCCATTTCTAGATGTCTGCATCATCAAGTATTGTGCATGCAAAAAAGAGTTGGTCTACATGCTGTAGGATCCAAAATCAATTTCTTGCACACAGATGGACTCTAATTCCCAACACCATCCGATTTCTTCCTTGAAATATTCAACCTGAAAGTTTTCCAGAAGTTGAAACAGCTTTGTGGCAAATAGTGGTTTATTTCTTGCTATTTGGCTTCATAAATTTTTTAATATCTCTAAAAGGGTGCTTTTCCAATGATGTGTGTCATTCTAATAATGATCTAGGTCTGTTTGATAAGTTCCAATGGGTCTGATCTTATTTGGGACACTCATCAATTTGGAGCCACTTGGTGTTCTTCCTTCTAATTCTCTGTTTTCTAGGGTGTTCCTTCTTGTGGTAATCTTCTGTGCCTGTTTTGTAGTGCCTGTCTTTGGCACTTGTAATTGTCTTTGATTTTCAATGGATTCAACAGTAGAAATGTTGAAGAAGATAATAAAATTCATGGAATCACGATGACCACTGTTGGACCCAGCCAAAAGATTTAGCTGACTACAACCCCATAAAGGAAAAAGCAGGCAACCCAATACACGAGGCTCCCACCAAGTGAGGTTTGGGGAGGGTAGATGTATGCAGCCTTACCCCCAAAAGCAGACAGGTTATTTCCACAATTTGAGCCCATGACCTCCAAACAGAAGCCTTGCCCTCGCATAAAAGAAAAATAATCAACAGCATCAAATATTTGATATCAGTTAAACAGACCTCCTAAAGATACTATTAGAAGACCCACATATATATATACTATCGAGAATCTCTTACTGAAAATTGATAAGTAAGCATACTAAGTAGCTGCATTAAAGTATACACTATAATACACAACTATTTGTGCCTTTTCATGTGGGAAGGAGAATGGCAAAAGTACAAATGCAATAAAAGTACAAGTCCTTGTCATTTAACGAACATAACCAACAGGATGTGAATTCATCAACTAAGGGGAATAAATTAATTTGGAAAAGGATGTTGACCTTTCATTTGATTTCCATGGTTAATGTGATTTTGAGGTGACACAAAGGAACTTGCAACAAAATCAACAAATTTCTGAAAAACAGAAGATAAAGGGTATAACAAAATTAGTTTTGTCAAATGGGTAACCGAAATCATGAGAAATGAACTTAATCCAACATCAAGGAGAATAGAAATTCGTAATAACATAGTCTTTGATTCCCAATTAAAAACTGAACCTTATCCAAAATAAACATGTTGCCCCTTTTCCATAGTAAGAAAGCATAGGTGTTTCTTTTTAAAGTAAAGGTTTTACTCATGAATAAAATAAAAAATGAATCCAGAACCAGATGGGGGTAAATGCTTCCAAAGGTTGAAAAAATTTCAAAATGATCTAGAGATTCCTAACCTTGGCATCCTCATATGTTGACATGTAGCCAAAGGATACTCTTACAGCACCAACAGGTTTACCATTGATTATATCATGATCATCCCAACAAACGTGGCCAGCCTAAATACAAACAATTTGTCATGTCATATTATTATTTTAAATGAAAATAAGAATGCTACAGAATCATCATACATTCGATAATACTAACTAGGTTAGCACTATTGAATTATAGTATACACTCATTACATCGATATTAATTGTTAGTAAGTAAAAGAATATGTAGAAATACCTCAGTATTTGAAATGAGATCCAAATGAGACAAGCCAAGGTATTTTGCACATGCACCTGGATTGCAGAAGCATCCTGTCTAAACAGATAGGCAGTGAAGATAAATAATCAGAATTCACTCAGTATCCTCCTGAATATAAAAGAATGGCAAAACTATAAATAAACAATTAGTTTACTACCATGATTACGTGAATTTATAAAAAGAAAACGTTAACAAGAAGAAAACTGTAATTTATACCCTTAGCTGAATTGTTGAAAGTGACGCCAATTTTTCCACTTCACGATATCCATACCAAGAACCATCTGGCCGTTTCAAGTTGAATGAAATTATCGACCCCATTTCATGATGCAATTTCTGGGTGAAAATAAAAAAGCATTCATTGGTTGCATGTTACTAAAGATGGATGTAGAGTGAACTTATCGGTTCTATGTTGAATGAAATTATAGGTCCCATTTCATGATGAAATTTCTGGGTGAAAATAAAAAAAGTATTAAACGGTTCCATGCATTGTATGTCTAAGGCAATGTGTGCTTTTTTATTTAGAAAAACAATAACCAAAGTATGTCATTTCCTACGTTGTTTTACAATGTTGTCCTTACTACCAGATGAAAAGGCATATCAAATAATATTGTGCAGCAAGGAGAAAAAACACCTCAATGTTTAATAAGAGGAACAACTTGCAGAAGAGGCTAGATGGGAACATGCTTGTAGAATAATTTGCTTCCTGAGGTTGACACAATATGGACATGATATGTCAACTAATCCAAGTAGAAAATTGCAGTAGCTCAACCCATTACTTGATTAGTGCTTGCCAGAACTAAAACATCATGGATACCAATTATACTTTTCCGATTCTCAAAGACAACTTGAGTACTATAGCTCTAACACATAATCAACTACTACATACTCTTCTTACGCAACACTTGATACTATATCTCTCTTTTGTTCAAGAGTGGGTCATCAACAAGAACATGCAACTGGTTCATGTTCCTACATTTGATTAGATTGTGATGTTCTCACTAAAGTCTTATTTCCTACTTATTTATTTCCCTAAGGTCCAAGCTCAAAGTGGCTATTAAAGATCCTTCATTAACTAGAGATAAGACCAATTTGCAGTTTATAAGTGTGGACAATTTTCACCTTACAAATCAGTTTTGTGAGGATGAGTTAGGATTAAACTCACTTCTTAAGGGTGGCTAATGGTTGATTATCCCCTTCTCATGAGCTAGAGGAGTATTAGAGTAGAGATGTACTCTAAACACTCATTAGTGTTCTGACTCTCTATTAGTTAGTTAGTCCTCTGATGCTTATTTGTATAACTATATATAATTGAATCTATGATCACTGTAAGGTTGTTTTTCATTCTTCAAAATACAAAATACTTTCTAAAATCCCTCTAAACTCCAGTACAGCTATTAAAGCACAAATAACTAAAAATAAACCATGCATCTAAAAAAGTAAATAGGACAAGAAATTGTGAACAAACTAACCTTTGAATTATGATGCCCGTAGAGGATGCAGACACTAGATCCATTCCCATGCCTCATGGCCAAAAGCATTCTCCTTGTATACAAGGCAAGAGATGCTACATGTCTACAAGGCAACCAATTTTGCATGCTTTAAAAAATAAAAAATCAAAGGATAATGTTAAAATAACTTAAAGCAAAAAAGTAATATAATAAATTTCATCTAGAACGTGTGTTGAGATTCAACATCAACTAGAGACATGTTACCAATATAGTTCCTCAAGGCTTAGGCAATCCTCACTTTTCAAATTAGTTTTGTATGGTTGACTTAGACCCTAAACCCAAAATCACAAACTTCGTAACACATCATAATGCACTATACCAATTTAATACCCATTCATTGTGAACCTTTGCTCCCTCCTTTTCACCTTCCTTACCTACACCCAATAATATCAACAATCCCCACTCTGCATCCATGGGTTATCATAATGTAAAGCACAAGCACCAGACAAAAAGAAAGATTACCCTCTATTACAAAAATTTAATTGTTGGAAGTCCCTAATCAACTAAATAAAACCTACGGCTGTACAAAATGACTTACATGTGATGACTATATAAACTGTGCAAACTAACTTGTTTCTACTAACATCCTCCCTCAAACTCAAGGAGAAGAAGATTTTTCAGAAGAAAAACTCTTTAATTGAATTTACTCCTAAGAAACATAAAACAAATTGAAGATAGAGGCTTGGTTAGAATATCTGCCCATTGATCAGGAGCTAGAATATGACAAATACATAGCTACAAGGCCATAACCTTCTCTCTCACAAAGAAAACATCAATCTACTTGTGCTTAGTACGATTATGAAATACTGGATTGTGAGAAATAGACATACCACTTTGATTGTCACATAAAAGAATTAGTAGTGAAAGAAATTTGTAATTTAGTAAAACGAGCTTTAAACTTATTTATTTTCCATGTGCATTATCCTTGACTTGAAAAACTAATGTACAGCCAACAACCTTTCTATTAGAGGGTAGAGGTACCAGATCCCAAGTCTTTGCTTTATAAGAGCATCATACTCTTGATTCATTGCATCCAACCAATTTGTATCTTTAAGTGCTTGCTTGACACACTGGTAGGTTCAGAATGATGTAGTAACAAAGAGGGATGAACTTTGTTATGAAAATACCAGATTTAGATCTAGTATGCATAGGATTAGTATTAAGTTGGGGTGCAATATGAGATACTGAATTAGAAGATGAGTTAATTGTGTAAGGAACAGTATTTTTAAAAATAGAAGGAGTTACACAGATATAGATGAAGTTACACTAAAATCAGGTGTCATGGAAGTACTAGACAAAGGATTTAAAGCCTGTCGACGTTGTGTCAGATTTGAACTTAAAATATTGACCAAGATCTTTGACAGAATTTGGTGTATTTGGAAAAAGATCAGGAAAAGGAAATCTATGTTCCTTAAAAAGAACATCCTTTGAAATATGTATTCTGCCACTAGATGATATAAATATATATATATATATGTGTGTGTGTGTGTGTGTGTGCGCGCTTGTTATCTTTGTGTAACTCTATCTGAAGAGAGAATTAGAGAAGATGAGCTGAACATGAACTGAAAAATTTTACTATCACCTATAGCTCACTAATAAAACCTATAGCTATACAAATGACTTACATGTGATGACTATATAAACTGTACAAACTAACTTGTTTGTACTAATAGTTACAAACTTTTAGAGATCTTGTAACACCTAGAGATATGGTCAAATTATAGTATATAAGTAGATGCGAACCTCTACTTACAAACTGATTTTAAGAGGTAGAGTTAAGCTTAAAGTCCACTTTATAATATGGTATCAAAATCTATCCAAGTGAGGTTTGTTGCACAATTCAGGCCACCTACTATCATCCCGCTATCAAACCACTTACAAATATCTAGTCACACGGTCGAGATGTTAAATTCTTGACAGAAGAGGCCGATTGGAAATTTCACATTGACTAGAGATATGGTCAAATTATAATATATAAGTAGATGCAAACCTTCTCTTACTGGTCGCCTTTCAGGGGTTGAATTAAGCTTAAAGTACACTTTTGAAGATAAACTAACAGTCCATTTTATCTTTAAAGAACCCAAGTAAAAATACATAAATTTCTTAAAAAATTGAACAATGAAAAAAGCCATTGATGTCCCTTTAACCAGCTAAAACATTTGGGTTATACTCCACAGAATTGCAACACAACAACTCTAACCACAATGTGATGCTGCTACAGAACTACCTATCACATGCTTAGAATAACTAATTTATACTTATGTCTATTTCTTTTTTTTTTCTTCCCTTGATCAGATGTTGAAATTTGAAAAGTATAATCAGCAAGTTAAATTAGTCATGATCAAAAAGAATAATATAATATATAACAAGAACTTCGAACGGTGAATAAGATTATGATTGTAAATTCATGTCATAAGCAGGATATTTTATATATTTATACAACTTTATATACCTTGATATTGCTGATACAGTTAGAGAAGACAGGATTTTGAAGCCATGGCGGATAGATACTATGCTCAAGAATGAAACAGTTCCATCCTCAAACAGTTCCTCAATGCCTTCCCTTCTTTTAACAAAATCAATATCAGCAATGGATGCGCTAACCGTTCCTGTGATGGGGTCCTACCAATCAAATAGCCATGTATAAACTGCAATGAAGCAAGTAAAGTCTAAGCCACAAACCTCCACTAAAATAAGTCTTCTTCAGTAGCGTGGCAGCATCTGCAATGTAAAAGAATAAAATAGTCAATAACGGAAAAACTTCTACAGAGTCAAATGAATAGCCATGAGACAAAAGTTTCACGCTCAAGGTAAACAAGGCACAGCATCAACAGAATTCACCCAGAATAGCATACAGTGAATCAATCAAGCATTTTCATCCTGAGATATAGATACCAGCATAGATGACTGTCTTGTACTTAAAGTCAATAGATTGATGAATGAATGAATGAATGAAGTATAGTTCTAGCCAAAGTTAATAACAATATCACATCATAAAGACTGTATACTTTGTAGATAATTCAATTAGTGTTGAATGTTTGTGAGGTAGTTAGTGGGTTTAACTTACTGCTTGTAAAAGTACTATAAATAGTAATGATGTATTGTATTGTGATACATATGACTGAGAAATAAATTTCAGATTTAGTACCCATATCTCTTGTTCTTTTCCCTTTTTCTTCTCTAGTTTGTAGGTGTGTTTAGTGAAGAAGCTGCATAGAAAGATGATAGGAGTGTTGTCTACTGTTAATCTAAATCAAGGGGGAATATTGTAAATAACTCACTTACTGTTGTTTGTTAGTTAGGAAGTTAGTGGGTTGTTAACTACTGCTTGAGAACTCAATGTCAGAAATGAAGATTATAAGAGAAGAGGAAATGAAGATGCTAGTAGACAGCAAGTCAGCTCTTAGCTTGGCTAAACATCCTATTGCTCATGGAAGGACCAAGCATATAGAGACAAAATTTCACTTACTAAGGAATCAAGTCACTAAAGGGAAGTTGGAGGTAAAATACTGTAGTACTAGTGAACTGATGGCTGATATTTTAGCAAAGCCTCTAAAGGCTGACAAATTCAAGCTCATTAGAGAGAAGACAGGAGTATTGTCTATTGCTAATATGCATTAAGGGGGAGTGTCTTAAATAATTTAGTTAGTGTTGTATGTTAGGTAGGTGGTTAGTGGGCTGTTAACTAACTGCTTTTAATTAGTGAGAAATAAATTTCATATTGAATACCCATATCTCTTGTTCTCTTTCTTGTTTGTTCTCCGTTTTGTGAGTTGCTCAGTGTGTATTCTAACACTATAAAATTAGAATTTATATCCATTGCTCATAACACAACCAGTAGCTTACCATTTCGAACAATGAGAGCTCCAAGACCAGTTGGATAGCCAAAAAGCTAACAGAAACGCAGAAAGAAAAAACTTCAGTTTTTGAAATATTCCTTCATAAAGCAAAATTAAAATATATACTCTTTTACCTTGTAAAATGAGATAGCAACAAAATCAGCTGGATACTTAGACAAATCAGGTGGCATGGTAGCACTTCCCTTGGCAGCATCAATTAAGACCATCCATTGCCCATTTCTTGTGAAAAGAAATATACAAATAAGCAAATATACAACCATCTATGCTTCACGCTTTAGAGAGTTTCAGAAGATAAATAAAATGTTCTCTCTCTCCATACATATAGACAAACATTGCAAAACAAAACAAAAAGAGAGAGTGGCTTAAAGAAAACAACAGCCAATTATTTGTTTCTTACAGAAAAAGAAAAAAGTAAGCAAATAAGCAAATATCTACACTTCTAAGAATTTTCAAAGACAAATAAAGCTCTTTGTGTTATTAATTTTTTGTATTTGTTTGTAGGGTGGAAGAGTTCTGTATAATGGATCCTCTTGTACTATTTAGATCAAGCATTTGAATCATAATTTCTTCCATATTTTTAACCTCTGTCCTAACCTTTTCAAGTGTTTCTCTGTAGAAGAAATATATATAACAATCCTAAATGAAAGCTGTAGCCATGAGGTGACAGCTCTGTTAGTTATAAATGTAATGATGAAGGTTATATCCTGATACAAAGAATAACAGACCGTTTACAAACAGCTAAGAAAAACAGAAAATAAAGAAATTGACATTTGCTTATATTCTCCTACACCAAACATCTATGCTTCAAAGAATTTCCAAAAAGAAATAAAGCTCTCTCAGAGTGACTTAAAAAAGACAAAGTAATTCATCTATATATAGTCTTGTTTTGTCATTGGGGTATCTGTCATATTGAAAAGAACAAGTAAGACAAAGTGAAAGAAAAAGCATGTAAATAAATATATGAAGTACAAATGTTGTACAACTAATGCTCTTTTTGGTGCTTATGGTAGATCTAGAGAGATTGTCATGCTGCTACATGTTTCTTTTTTTACATTTTTATTCTTGATATTTTCTGAGGATTTCTTATCATCTTGCTTCTGTACCTCTGTTTTCCCTCTTAAAACGTTTGCTTATCAAAAAAATACATAGTACTAAAATTAAAGTTCCTGCATACAGGATCAGTCTCACTGATGTGTCCTTATATTCTAAAAAACAGTAAAAATGACCCAAGAAATCATGATTAATATAACTCAGAAGTGTTCAGAAATGTATCAAACTTAAATGTAGCTGTAAATATATGCATGTTGTAATGAGTAAAAATACAAAAAGGACAAATGAAACACATTGAAGAATCTGAATAGGTAATGACTAATGGCCAGGTAGCAGTAGATGCGCATAATCAGAGAAAGAGTATAAGTGGGAGAATCAAAACAGTCAATCCAAGTCTCAAAGATTGCATGTGGGCGTCAATCCACGATTCAAGGATTACATAGGGCAGTACTTGCATACACAATAACTGTAAAAAGAAAACTTGCATACATGGTTACACATTTGAATGTTACAGTTTATTTAATTATTGTCTATCATATACCATTTTCAACAAAAACAGAACATTTTACCTTTCAAAAAGAAAACATAAAGAATATTTTGAATGATGACAGACAAGAAAATAATAAATTGCACAGCATAATCAGTTCGACATACAAGTTATTTGAGAGAGTCTGCATTATCAAATAGATATGCATAACTAAGTCTTTATTATGTTATTTGGACAAAATGATTCAATGCCATATTGAAGGAGTCAATAAGAGAGAATGACGTATATTACTTGCAAACTGAAGAAATTCCCAAAATCTTGCTTGAGTCTTCCTTGATAATGTTCACCAAGTCTAGACCAAATCTTAATCCAGAGAAATTGCACTCTGAGGGAAAGGCAAACAAATTATACACATCACCTGCATTGAAGAAACAAATATAATAAGTCATCTAAAGCCCAGCAACATATACATGACGTAAAGAGTTACCTGTTGACTCTCCTTCCGTTGACCTAGCGACATTTCTCCTCTGAATCTGGTGTAGTGACATCTTTGTAGTAAGTGTTTCTCCTGTAATTCCAGGATGTATATCTTCTTCAATATCTACTGCAATAGCCGCTGCTCCACAACCAAGAGCATATCTATACTAGTTAAGGGGGGTACACAAAACGGTGTTATTAATCATTTAATGTAGCAGAGAAATCACAGTGGAAAAAATTAAAAACATATCCACATTTATCAGAAAGTAACAGGAACATTTTACTACAGTAGTTTTATTGCATGAGAAGATTATTTTCAATAACAGCCAAATGAAAAAATAAGACATTCTCTGAAGACAAACTTGAGAAAGTAAAAGAAAATCACTGAAAATATTATATAAAATAGACAAGACCTCGAGTCTTGTTGAACACAAAAATCGTTTGAAAAGAAATGGATTTAGAGTCACATCAGGACCAAAAGAAATATCTTAATGAATTCAAGACATCTAATGCCAAGATTCATCCCATTTTACTAAACTTAAACAAAGGCATTGTTTCATCAGTCCAGCAATATATTGAACGGTAGCTATCATGATAAGCTCATCCTTTTTCCTTACAACAGCTCTGTGACAGGAAAGTGAAAACTAGAATATCATGATGTCTTCTACCTCCGTGTTGTAGAGCATTGTTAACCTTCGGTATCCAGTATTTGACCAAAGGAAATTATTATAAAATTGAACAATGTATCATTTTTTAATCGCGTAGGATACTCTCTTATCCCAAGAACACTATTATGATTCTCCATTGTATACATAAAACTACTGCTACAATTCCACGGAAAAGCCTCTCCAACCAGCTTCAGCGCTGCTGTTGCCCCAGAGGTAAATATACATTTGTATTCTTTAGGTGATGCGTTGCAGTAGTCAAGGACCTGCATGATTGATAGTTCGATAATCCGTGCAAATGTAGAAATTTCCAGAACATATATGAAAAAGTACAAAAAAGAAACACCAATAGCAACTTCCAACTACTAGTTGGACACACCTATTTGGGTGACCCAACTTGGTCCAACCAGTCAACCAAAGCAAGACAAAGTAAAGCGAAGAAAAATAATTACGTTCAAGGACCTGCATGATTGATAGTTCGATAATCCGTGCAAATGTAGAAATTTCCAGAACATATATGAAAAAGTACAAAAAAGAAACACCAATAGCAACTTCCAACTACTAGTTGGACACACCTATTTGGGTGACCCAACTTGGTCCAACCAGTCAACCAAAGCAAGACAAAGTAAACCGAAGAAAATTAATTACGTTCAAGTTGCCATTGAACTTTATTATTCTCTCCTCTATCATCTCCAGAAATCGATGAACAAATTCTTGCATATAATAGTAACATCTACTTTTCACTAGAAAAAGATACACCATCCCGAATCAAATCTCAAAATTATCATAATTTAATTACAAATAAGACGTTTAACATGCTTAAAAATTAAAAATTTACATATACCTGCAGGCGGGCATTCTTCACAATGTCAAGAGTTGAAGAACTGGAGTCACTTTGGCTATCTAGTATCAATGCTAAGGAAATTCACTTCAGAAAGTCGGTGTCAACCACCACTTACGTAAATTCACTCTGCATTCAGTGTTAAGAATATCGAACTACAAAGATTGTGAAACATATTAGGATACGAGGATTTCCATATACGTTACTGGTGAGATCGTTGAAAACTGATTCCATTTGCAGGTCAGAGTATAGAGTTGCCCCAGCATGGTCCAAGTAGACAAGATCTGTAAAAGCAGAAAAAAAACAAAAATAAACAAAACAAAACAGAGAATAATTGATATTACTTTATCATGTTGATAGCGTTTGAAACTGGATAATCAATGGGAAGTACGAGCATGACCTTGAAATTGTAATCTCTTGAACTCAGTAGCTCGAATTTGATCAATGGACTTGGGGCCCTTAGGATAGCCGTAATGTTCACCAAAATCTCTGAGGAATTCTTCTTTGGCACCGTCGCCCATGTGTGACGCCATGACTCGAGAATGTTAGTGTTAGACGGAACCGTAAGAAGAACCCCGATAAAGCTCCAAAGGCAAATAAACTAAAGGGTATCGCGAACAAGATGGAAAGTGATTGCCTACACGTTTCATCCATAAGTCCAAAAGCGAACACATGGACGATAAATAAATATATATATATATATATATATATATATATATATATATATATATATATATATATATATATGCCACGTCATGCGCCGTTTTTGGTACATGGGACAAGAAGTTTTTATTCCTGCACCCCATAACTACTGCTTGCACTCCTATAACTTTTAACATTATCTTTCTATGCTTTATGGTGATTTGTGGATTATTTATTCTGGAAATACTTTAAAAGAAGTTTTTTGAATAAAATTTTTAATATAATACTTTTAGAATATTTTGTTTCAAAACATATTTTATGTTGTTTTTTAGAATCTAATAAATGATTTTCGAATACTATATAAACATTCATTTCTCTTTATAGATTTGAAAATATTAAAATCCGAAAGATTTCTAATTAGGATTTCTAGAATGAGAAAAAAATTATAAAATTATATGACCTCGAGTAAACCTAACAGTTTACTCTTCTTCTCTTTTTTTCTTATTATCTTCATGATTCAAACTTCATTCTATCATTACGGTGTATTTTAATGATGACTTTCAGCTTATTTATTTTAAAAAACTTTTAGAACAACCTTTTTGGAATAATATTTTCAAAACAATATTTATAGAACAAAATTTTCAGAATATGAGAGATATTTTATGGGACAATTTTTTCGGATACTTCTTTTAAAATTTATGAAATGTTATATGAAATACTACATGTACATCTATTAACATAAAAAGTTTAAAAGTCTTAACGTCCAGTATTTTCGACTTTTAATGTCAAACTAAACTCCAATATCGTATCGGGATACGTTAAATTGATGTTAATGTTCAAAATCGACATCCAAAAATGTTGGTTTGGTGAGGGTTTGACGTCCAAGAACGACGGATGTCAAACCAAAAATAGGCATTTCAAATTAAAATTAGGCATCTTTTAACGTTTGTCGGTGTATACTAACTGAGGTCAAAGAATGTCAGACTGTACCACAGTTGACGACAATTAGTATATCGTCAAACATCAAAAGTTAAAATTGTTTGTATCTACAATTTTCTCAAACTTGAAAAGCATAAAACATTTCAGTATAGTTTAGAAAATTTACTAACACATATTTTATATCAAAACTGAAGTTCTTAAAACAAAATGTAAATATCAACACTTAAGTTATCAAAATTAAAACAATTAAGACAAAACTAAAAGTTTTATCAAAATCTTGTCCTAAACAGTTTTCAAGAAAATCCTAATGCTATTGTAAGAGGTGATAGATTCTTGAACCGTTGAAAAAATAATGCAACTTCATTATATATGAACATCAATACATGTCAATAAAACCAAATTAAAAAGTGGTGAGAAAAACTCCTTCAAGCAAAGTTCCTAAAATCCCTATTTCTTTTGGCCAAGATAGATAAAATATGGGAAAACATAACCAAAATCACATGTAAATCAAGCCATATCCAAACTTCAACGAAGATAAACCAAACTATTCAATATTTGGTGCATATATAAACCTTGAACGAAGTTGGAGGTGCAGTAAGCACCTCAATCCTCGTTATCGTCGCCAACAATGGAGAAAGGAGAACTCGCTTGCCGCTTGAACGGGCTCAAAACACTCCCTGCACGAAAATAATTGGTGAAAACAAAAAAGAATCATGCCCAAGGCAACCAAACAACATGCATTTGCATTAAATGAACCACAACTTAACTTAGGTGGTGGTCAAACAAGTCGCTACAGCAGCCAGGAAGGCTTGAGAGAGATAGTGTGAAGAAAAAGTGCAGCAGAGGTCACGTCCTTCAACTTCGGTTGCAGTAAGGTCGACGTCCTTCGACTTTAGTTGTAGTAGGGCCGACATCAAACTACAATTAATTGTCTACTTCGTGAGTGCCCAATTTTTTAATATCTTTTAATTGTTTACAACGATCTTTTAATATGTTTTATCTCAAACGAGCTAAGAGAATCAATGAAACCATAAGAGAAATACTTTATGTTGATGTTATTAATATCGCAACCTTGGTGCGTTACTACAACTTCAACATGAGTGTCATTCTAGAAGCCCTGATAGTCATTCTAGAATACCAAGAATACCTAGTTTTTAATATCAAATCAATCAATTGTCAACCTTGGGCAGTAGGAGAACTAGAAATGTAATAATATGTTATTAATTGGTTGATTTTACACTAGTTACAAGTAAAAAAAAAAAAGAGATAGCATATGATGACTGTTTCACAACAATCATTTTTCAACAAGTGTACTGATACGAGTAGTATCAATAAGTGTCGTATCCACATGAATTTATCAAGTATATTTGTAGTTTGATTTTTAGATTTTTGGTTTTGATAAAGAGTGCATGTAAATTGTTAAATACTTCAATTAAAATACCTTACTATATGTACTTTATTTGGATAGGATAAACACTTTTGTTTTTCTTTTTCAAAAATTTATTTTTAATAAAAATAGTAAATTTTCTTCATTTTTAATGTTATTTTATCAATTAAACCAAAAGTTAAAATTTTCACATAGGAACATATAATGTGTTGTCATTTTTAAGTGAAACTTTAATTCCAAGTCATATGACCATTTTAGCCTCGTGAGTAAAGATTACTAGCTAAATTGTCGTGTTACAAGTGAAAGACCTAAGTTACAGAGTATAAAGGAATTTGTGTACTCTCATCTTTCTATTTATTATTTGTATACTTGCCATGTAGTTTTTATTTATTTTTATAGTACATAGCCAAACTTTAAATTATTCTCAAACTTTATCTCATATAAATATATATCTCGAGCTTTAATTTTGTTGTAATTGATTCATAGATTTCATTTTTTGGCAGTAGTTTTCTTTCTAACATATTCCATATTTGAGTTAAATCATTTATATTGAACATCAGTAAGTCGAAATTTTTTCTTTCTTTATGCTGCAATTCATTTTGTAAGAATTTTATTTTTATAAAAAATATTAAGTTTTAAGGATTAATTAAAATAAAAATAAAGTTATATATGTAGGCATTAACTTTTAAAAAAATAGTCAACAAGAAAAAAGAGAGTTTAAGGTGTACTATAAAAGAAATAATATTTAAGATCAATTAAGGCGACTTAAAATTTAGGGTATCTATTAAAAAAACATTAAGTTAAGGAGGTTGGTTAGACACTATTTCCCTAGTTAGAATGATTTTGTTAGTTGAGAACCACACAGTTAACCATGAAAGATGAGTTAGTTATTAGAACCGTGCAGGTCACAGTGCTCGGTTATTTTAATCTTAAAATACTAAACTATGTATTTGTGTATTTAGATTACTAGCTTAAGTATTTGAAGTGGGTGTAAAAGGAAAACGAGTTGGAATATTGGATATAGCTGAATTTCTTATACTAGGTTTAATAATTAGGATTTGAAGAATAAGTTGTTGTTTGTTTTAATCTCCACAAACCTAACTCAACTATCTTTCATAATAAATTAAATAAAAAATTTATTTGTCTACTAATTCCGCTAATAATTTTTTCTTATAGTTTTTCATGTTATTCTATGAATATTGTGAGTAAGTATATCACCATATCATACATGTTATTACGAATATAAAACAATGTCCCAATAGGAATTTGTCTAATTTTGTTCTAGAAACTTGATAATTACTTATAATGATTTTTGCTGGAAAGTGTAAAACCTTATTTATAAAATCTTAAAAATATATTTATGGTTTAAGTTAATAAACATATAAATATATTTATGGTTTAAGTTAATAAACATTAGAAGGGTTGAATGGTATAATAATTTAAAAAATAAAAAAAGAAAAAAATGAGAAGGAAGGCATGGTAGAAGAAAAAGATGAAGGAGGACAAAATAGACTAAAGAAGAAGGTGGGTGGGCTAAGGAAGATGAGATGCAAGAGTATAGAAGGAGAAATACAAAGATAAAGGGGAAAAGAGGAGAGAGAGAGAGAGAGAGAACGTGATCGGGGCACAGTGTGAATCTGCAATCCATCTTCAAAGTCTGAATTCAATTAGAGGGAGCTGTGCCCTGTGACGTGCTGTGTAATTCAGTCATAAAATCTTCGAAAAATGTCGCTCAATATGAAAACCCTAACCCAAGCATTGGCCAAAACCGCCGCGGTCATAGAGAAGACAGTGCAGACCACGGTGCAGGAGGTGACGGGCCCCAAGGCACTTCAGGACTACGAGCTCCTTGACCAGATCGGCTCTGCGGGGCCCGGGCTCGTCTGGAGGCTCTACTCGGCCCGGGCCCGTGATCCCGCGCGCCAGCACCAGTACCCTGTCGTCTGTGTCTGGGTGTTGGACAAGCGCTCTCTTTCTGAGACCCGAATGCGCGCGGGCCTTACCAAGGCCGCCGAGGATTCCTTTCTGGATTTGATTCGGACCGATGCCGCCAAGCTCGTTCGCCTCAGGCATCCTGGGGTCGTTCACGTCGTCCAGGCCCTCGACGAGAACAAGAACGCTATGGCTATGGTCACCGAACCCTTGTTTGCTTCCGCTGCCAATACTCTTGCCATTGTTGACAACATTCCTGTTCTTCCTAAAGATCTCCGGGGAATGGTACCTTCTCTTTTCAGCTCCTTCTTTTACGTATAAATGATTCGTTTTGTTACGTGATCTACCAGCTTCACTCGATCTACTCACTGCGTTGCTGTTTCTTTTCGGAATAGACTTCTATTTCTAGTCCGAGTTCGTGATGTTTTTGATTCAGTAGTCTCCGAATTTTAATACCGTGGCAAATGAATCCCTGGAATTTAAATCTGTTTGACGCTTTATTAGTCCTGTCTTTATTTCTGTTGGTCCCTATTTTTGAATCCATTAGTCACGATAGTTCTGCCTTAGCTTCGGGATGGACTGTAAGCATAGTAAATTGTGCGTATTAGAGACTCGAATTACAAATTTTTGGGATTTACCTACATTTCTCTAAATTTAGGGGACTAGAATGGGGTTTACACTTATTTTCACTTGTTGCTGATGATAGAGCCTTTGCTTTTCAGGAAATGGGTCTGTTGGAGGTGAAGCATGGTTTACTTCAGATTGCAGAATCCCTGGACTTTCTGCACAACCAAGCCCATCTTATTCATCGAGCTATAGCACCCGAGGTGATAACCTTTTTGCATTACTGCGGCTCATGGTCTTAATTTGGGTCGCAGTTTCGTATTTCTTGATATTGTAGGAAATTGTGGACAATGAGGCCACAATTGTGGTCGTTGACACCTAAAAATGTCTTGACGCGACTGAAAACACAGTTGTGGACTGTTTTAAAATCTTGCTTCAACTTAATTTCCCCCCTTATTTTTTGTTTTTTTTTTTTGTTTAGCCGCATATTTTATAAAAACGAAGAAATTCTGGCTAGTAAATTGCCCGTGTATGGCATCTTAGTGGAAATGATTTATAGCAATTAATTGTATTGTAAATTTTTTGTACCCGTCGGCAGCCTCTATGTATTTCTAGTTGTCACTTTCATAGCCTCGCTTAACCTTAAATGTATTGTCTGCTCTTTGAATTTTTTCGGAGGTGTCATATTTAACCTTTCACAGTTCATTCATATGACTTTTTCGTTTAATAGTTACCCTGTGGTACAAATCCTTTTCTGTTCCTTCATTGTGAAATTTAAGATTGGTGAATTAAATACAGTTGTATATGTTCTGCAGAACATTCTTATCACCTTGAGTGGAGCCTGGAAACTTGCTGGATTTGGTTTTGCAGTTTCTGCTACTCAGACTCCTGGTGACTCATCTAATCTGCAACCCTTCCATTATGCTGTGAGTGGAACAATTAATAAGATTAATATTAACTTTGTTCACTTGGTCTCCTTGATGTGTTAAATACTGTGTCACAGTCATTAATTTACTGTTGCATATGATGTCTAGTTTTTGTTTTATTTTTAATACTAATAACTCATTTTTATAAATTTGTTGTATATATTTGATCAATTCAGTGTTATATTACCAATTATATAATCTTGTACAAAGCTATTCCTTTGTGTTATATGTTTCATCTTCATCAGGATCTCAATATTTTCTTCCTTTGATTATTTTTAGACACAAACTCTGCTTTCAGTAACCTTATATTCCTATGGAAGTAGACGTCTCTGCATTTTGTAATCATGCCTGTGCTATTATTCTTCCTGGTACATGTAACATGATTGTGTATATTGTAGCTTCATTTTCGTGATTATAATTGTAATATATGGTCTAAACTGCGATTTATAAGAAGGCTGAATAAAGTTATCACTTCTAAATGACAAATATACTATCTCTATCTCTATCTCATTCTCATCCTCAGGAGCAAAGTAATTTTTGCTTAAACAATCTGTAATGTATGTTATTTCACTTCAACTGCTGTACAGGAATATGATGTCGAGGACTCTATTTTGCCTCTTCAGCCATCACTTAATTATGCTGCTCCTGAGCTGGTGAGGAGCACCGGGTCTTCAGCTGTGTGTTCATCTGATATTTTCAGTTTGGGATGCCTTGCCTACCATTTAATCACCCGCAAGTCTTTGTTTGACTGCCACAACAATGTGAAGATGGTACATACAAGTCCTTTATTTTTTTACCTTTTGCAATGAGGTTTTTGTTTGACTGCCACTACAATGTGAAGATGGTAGGTGCAAATCATTTAATTGCCCCCCTATTGCAATTAAGTTGTACTGATTTTAAAGTTATAGATTTTTGTTTTCAAACTTTCTGAATAGAGATTCTCATTAATGGTTGCACGTGTCTTGTCCTTTAAGAGACTTTTTAAATATTTAATTAGAAAGAAGGAAAATTATTAGTTTCATTACTTGACGACACGATTTTAGGCTCTATTATTAATTCATTAGAAGGTAATAAGAAATTTTGGTTTTGTACTTATGCAGTACATGAATACCTTGACTTACTTATCCAGTGATGCATTCTCATCAATCCCATCAGACCTTGTTCATGACCTGCAAAGGATGCTTTCTCTGAATGAGTCATCCAGGCCAACAGCAATGGATTTTACAGGTAAAGATAGCTTGGAGAATCAATGCATTTTCTCCATTGCTTAAATAAAAAGCACACAACATCTTAAAGTAGTTTTTTTTTTTGGTGAATTTCTTGTAAATGAATTTCTAATAGGTGTTCATTTCATTAATTAAAACTTTTGGTGCCATATCTGAACAGGAAGGTATAGGTTTACATTTCACAACAGATGACTCTTGAGTTGGTTACCTTAATGGTGTATCTTGGGAAGTGTTTGAACTTGGAAGTTAGAATATCTGAGTTATCTAGTTAGATTGGTAGTTTCACTTGTCTATGCTAGTACTGCTTGTAGTACATTACTAAATAGGTAAACCTTTTGTAATTTATATCACATCAATATCAATCTATTATCATTCATTCAGAATATTATTGTGAGTCTCCTTTCTTTTTCTCCTAAACATATGAACATGGTATCAAGACCATTGTTTGCCTTTGAATGTGGGTTTGATCCTAACTCAATCATACATATTTGCTTTCGAGATAAGGTTTCCCCACTTATATACACACTTTTAGCCTTATCTCTAGTTGATGTAGGATTTGGGTTTTTCCTAGTACACCCTCTCATGCCCAGACATATTGGTTTGGTGAGTGAATAATATAGTAACTCACCCATTGACAAGGCTAAGATACAACCTGATACCATCCTAAAATTTGGGTCTGTTTTTCATCTCAACCCTACAAAACTGACTTGTGAGGTGTTGGTTGTCTCCCCCACTATATATACGCTACTTTAGCCTTATTTATATTTAACATGAGACTTGTGTTTCTGCCAATAGTTAGTGTCTTAAATTCCCCCATTATTCTCCTGTTTTCACTGTGCTGTAGGTTGTGGCAACTGTTCTCACAGCCTTCCAGCTACTTGTCTGGAAAATCTTTGTAGACTGGGTCTGCTTACTTTTACTGTTAAAGTAAATCTCACTGGTTGAGATCTTAGGGAGCAATTTGTGCTCCGTGCAGTATCCCTACATCACACAGATCCATAATATCTTTAGGAATCTTCTTGACTGGTTGAGGGCCAGAGAATGATGCTGTGAGTGGCTGAGAGATGGAAATAGGGGCGAAGTTAGTTACATAAGTGTGGTGCAGTTATTAGATAATGCAGGCAGAGTAGAAAATCCTTTGGGTGAAAATAAAACATGTTTATTATGGGTGGGGGCAGTAGTTCTTTGTAGGATCCTGGCGGTTGGTTGCTGTAGAAGGGTTTCTCCACTGTAATTTTGTTCTTTACAGAAACAATACCCACTTTTCTCTTCATTTCATTTAATGATTTCTGTGTTATTACTTATACTGCTTCTTGATTGCATCAAACTTTTCCCATCTACTGGATTTGTTGAGAGGGGAAGTATGGGGGAAGGGATCAGCATTGTAGGAAAGGGGTAGGTGAATGTCGCATTAAAAAAATGGATGCTAAGTTTGCCATTCTGGAGAATGAAATAACAAACCTCAAGACAACTTTAGCAACAATGCTGTTGATGGTGGAAGGAAATCAGAAGAAATTGGTGTCAATGCTGGAGAAAGGTTTGGGTCAGAAGCAAAAGACAATGATGAGATGACATCAAAGCATGACGAAGGTGCAAAAGATTAGAAGGCTCCAAGAATTGGACAAGCTTGGAAGGTAATGGCAAGGGGAATCATTGGAGGAATTCCAACAATCAGTGAAGAAGGTGGAGTTGCCAGTGTTTGATGGTGACGATCCCCACTGTTGAGATCTCTAGACTGTAAATATCCTTCCAGGTACAGGACACACACAGAGGTGAATCTAACACAATTATGTATGGAAGGACCGCTATCCGTTTTTTCAATTGGCTGCCTGATTATGAGCCGAGGTTGACATGGGAGCAGCTCCAGTTAGAGCTATTCGGGAGCAGCTATGAGCTGTTAAAAACTTTACATCAACGGGCCAGTATTTATGAAAATATATAGGAGTTTGAGAGGTTGCAGGCTCAGATGACAAGGTTGCATGCAGTGTCCACTGCAATTGTCATAGTAATTTCTTGAAATAATTCTTCAAGTTACTAGAGACTCATCTTAAAATGAGTTTGGCTTCCTAAAACAAATGGGAAACCAGAGGTTGTTAATAGTTGTGTTTAGGTTGAAGACTGTTGAGATGTTTTATTACTGGTCAACTCTTTGGTTCAATGGTTGCATTGGGCTGAATACTGGTATGAGTTTTAACACTAATTTTCATGAGACTATAGCCGTGACACCCTCTGAGCAGCTTATGGAAGGAAGCCACCCATGAGTACAATGTTCTTACCGGGTGAAACATGGTTGCAAGCAGTTTAAAGAGAGCTAATTCGTTGGGTTGAGGATCTTAGGGCACTGAAATATCATCTCCAAAGAGCACTAGGGAGGATAACTATTTGAGAGAGGAGCTTTGAAGTAGGAGAACGGTTTTTTTCTCTCTGAAATTGCATCCCCAAAACAAAAACCAGTGGCTTTTAGAATTAGTGCCAAGATCTGTCTGGAAGGTTCTATGGACATTTTTAGGTGCTGGAACGTTTGGATGCAGTGGCCTATAAGCCTGAACTCCCTTCCACTTCCAGGATACATGCCGTGTTCCATGTATCATTATCAAAGAGGGCTGTTGGGAATTGTCATGTGGAAAGAGTTGCCTGTTAGGCTTGGAGAGAATCTGCTGATGTGCTGTAGCCTGCTGTACTGCCTGCAACCCTCCAAAGTTCAACCTTGACGACAAGGCTGAAGCTGAAGAAAGTGGCAGTGATAGGGCACAAAATAATTTAGAGAAGAATTTGGAAATCCAGAGAGAGGTCTTGGACATTCATGATGCACATGTCAAGTGGGACTAAAAGACTTGGGAGGTGTACACTAGGTGGAATAGAGGGTGATGTTGTGATGGTTGTGTTGGAAGAGAGAGGGGAGTAGGGAGGAAATTAGTTATTATGCGAGTGTGGTGCGGTTACTAGAGAATGTGATTGGAGTAATAAAACGTCTGTGTGAAAATTAAGTATATTTGGTATGGGTTGGAGCTAGTAGCTTTCTATAGGAGCCTTGTTCTTTGGCAGTATCTCTACATAGGAACCTGGCTTTCTATACTGTAATTTCTTAGTTCACTGAAATAAATACTCACCCTCTCTTAAGTTGTTTGGTGATTATTGTGTTATTGCTAATACTGTTTATGGTGTGCATCGATTACAAGTGTAATTCTACAGGATCAAGTATGCAAAATCATTTGGTTGTCATTGAATATTGCAATTAATATAGTCTCTGCTGGCTGTTGGAGCCTTTAGATAATCAGCTGAACATGCTTGCTGTATTTCTTGGCTCCATTATCATCTCTGTCATCACGATAATATATGCTTCTCACTTTTGCAGGATCACCATTTTTTCGGCATGACACCAGGTTGCGTGCCCTACGGTTCCTTGACCACATGCTTGTAAGAAATTTTAGCTGTCTGCTAGTATTACAAAATAGGTGACGTGCAAATTTTAGAGTTGAATTTCTTGATTACGTGTCTTCTTTTCCTTTAGGAAAGAGATAACATGCAGAAGACAGAATTCTTAAAAGCATTGTCAGATATGTGGAAAGATTTTGATTCCCGCGTCTTGCGATACAAGGTATGCTATATGCTGTTTTGCTGAAATTTGTGTTTTGTTTCTGCTAGTCAATTTTATGTAGCTCTGTCCCATCATACACAATTCGTGTACTCTTGCTAGCATTCTCAATTCAGTATAATCTTTTTCTGTCGATTACTTAGTCCTGTGCCCTATAACTTTGATAGCCAATATGGACTCTCTATCATGAATTTTGAATTTATGTTGCATGTGTTAAAATCATGTTATTCTGCTTTTCCCGAATATGGTTGCTTTTGAGTTATGATTTTCTAATTGTCATTAATGTAATTTGGACAAATAAATTTTCATACAGGTCCTTCCACCACTTTGTGCAGAGCTTAGGAATGTGGTGATACAGCCAATGATTCTACCAATGGTTCTTACCATTGCAGAGTCTCAGGTACTAATATCCCTCTTACATTTCCTCACTTCCATAGAATATCTAAATTTTTGAGTCTCTGAAGTTAATAATAATTAATATCGCTCTGATCTTTTTTTTTTTTAATTTGGTTTTGATGGATCGCAATGGTGTGGTTCGGTCCCATATTTATCCCCATCCATCCTTGAGAGATGAGGCTTGGCTTTGATTGTTTCTCCTGCCCTACTGGTTGTTAATTTATCAGATATCTCATTACTTTTGTCTGCTTGCTTTATTTGGAAGCAGACATTCTGTTTTTTGCTTTTTCTTGATCTATGGTTTAGGAAATTTAACAATCCAGCCTATGCAATGATGAAATGAGTTAATATTTTGTTGCAACTGTTTATCTCTTTTTTGGATTTTGATAAACAAGAGTAGTGTATCATTAATAAATCAGATATATGCAAGGGATTGATTAATAATTTAAGTTTCTTTCTTAATTTTGTGTATAAGAAATTCATGAAATTGAAGTGCAAAGAATAATATACCTTTTCAGGACAAGAATGATTTTGAGCAATATACACTTCCAGCTCTTGTCCCCGCTTTGAGTACTGCTTCTGGTGACACACTGTTACTGCTTGTGAAGCATGCTGATCTTATAATAAACAAGGTAGTTGAGAGTTTATATAAGTTTCCTTATTTTGTTGATTGAAAAATATTTGTATCTAGTGGCTATGTTTATTCGAACTTATTAGACCATTATTGTTCTCTTAGACTAGTCAAGAGCATTTAGTTTCTCATGTTCTTCCAATGATTGTTCGGGCCTATGATGATAATGATGCTCGTTTGCAAGAAGAGGTCCTGAAAAAGTCTATATCCCTTTCCAAACAACTAGATTCCCAGGTGAGTGCTCTTTTCTAATGGAGTAGACTTGAATTCTTCATCAAATGTTTTCCATTGAATGTTAGTACATTGTAAACTGGGATCACACACTTCTTAACTTCTATTGTTTCAACTTGCGATGTTTGTTTTTGGGGACTGTTAAAACTTTATGATTTGAACAACGAAAAGGAAAAATGGAGAGTAAAGGCTAACAGTTATAACAAATGCACCTTATTGTAACAAGTTACAATAAATTGAATAAACCTTGCCATCTTAATCGTCACCTTATTCTCCATTTCCCCTGTGTTGTCCAGCCCACAATCAGATAAACATTAGCACTTTTTTTAAACTTCAATTCAAATGTTTGCTATCAAAGCAGGAATATCTGTTGTGTTTTTTAATTTTCTTGTTCTGCCTTTCAGCTTGTCAAACAAGTGGTTTTGCCCCGCGTTCATGGATTAGCACTTAAAACAACGGTTGCAGCGGTATGTTAATATTGTTTGAACTTTTACCTTGTAATGTCTCAATTTGACCCTGCCCACGCTCTCACATGCACATATATATGGTGTCTCCTTAGCATCTAACCCTAAATCAGAATAGTTAGATCCTTATTTGATTGTATGATTGTTACTTTATTAAATGGTAGTTATTAGCATGTCAAAGTTTCATATATATTTTTTTTCATGTTCCACATATTTCCTTCATTTAACATATGAACATCCCAGTTTCAATACTGTTGTTTTTGTCATTATCTTACTTCAAATTGCATTATGAAAATTACTCTGTGGGGTCCGTGCATCATTCTTCAAACTCTTGTTGGGCAAGTGTTGTTGGTTTCCAATTCTTTGAACCTTTCTTGCTATTGTATTTTTGAAGCTCAACCTTGATTTTTTGCTTTGGATGGGTTCTGGGATAGGTGATGGGACTGATTTCTGGCACCTTTTTTTTTTTTTTTCTGCATAAATGAGTGTGCTATTCTTGGTTGGATTACGTGACTGCGGCATCCTTCCTCTGTTATTGCATTCTGGTTTGTGGGTCTGCTAATCTGTTTTTGGGTATTCAAATTTTGAGCTATGCTGGTCTGTGAGTGATGCTTTTGCGGTACTCCTGTTTCTGCCACATAATCTCAGTTTTTTCTCATTAATGTTGAGAGTTGCTACTACTAACTTCAACTGTTTTAGAAACCTATTTTGTTACAAGGCTTATCTTTGATAGGTTAGAAGCCTTTTGTTTTCTTACAAGGCTTGTCTTTGGTAGTTTAGGACCCTTTGTCTTGGCTTGTTGTGCATAACCTTACAAACTCGTATCTGGTGTGCATTCAGAGTTTGGAGATTCTTTAATGCTAGACGTGATTTTGTTTTACCCAGCTAGATGTGTATGTTATTTTATCATTATTATGGCTTATTTGCTGTGCGTGTATCCTTGAATTTAATTTTATATAATTGGTAGGACTTTCGTGTGATAATCTTGTGTTTTTATTTTCTACCTCCAATCGGAGGTAAGATCTGAGTTTGACATTGTGTAAATATGCTGGTCTTTTCTCCTTATATGCACACATGTCTGTATTTCTCTCTTTTTGTTTGATAGGTTAGAGTCAACGCGTTGTTGTGCCTTGGAGACATGGTTAACCGACTTGATAAACATTCTGTCTTGGACATCTTGCAAACAATTCAACGCTGTACTGCTGTTGACCGTTCCCCTCCAACCCTTATGTGTACCCTGGGGGTTGCAAATTCTATTTTCAAGCAGGTGAATCTTAGTTTTTTTATATTATGGACTGCTATGATCAATGATATTTGGAGTTGTTGCTAAATAGCTTTTGGAGTAATGCTTAAGTTTTGTTTGATTTCTCGTATTCAGTACGGAGTAGAATTTGTAGCTGAGCATGTTCTTCCATTGCTTATGCCCCTCCTGTCTGCTCAACAATTGAACGTCCAACAGTTTGCCAAATATATGCTCTTTGTCAAGGATATGCTCCAGTATTGTTTAATTTTTCACACCCTCTAACTTTTACATTTTCTTTGTCTTCCCCTCTGTTCTTGGTCTCTGACAAATCTGTCTAATATTTTTTTGAATTGTTTGCTTTGTACAGCAAAATAGAAGAGAAGCGAGGAGTGGCTGTGACTGATTCTGGAATGCCAGAGGTAAAACGGCCTCCCGTGGTTAATGGTGTTCAATCCGAAGCCGTGCGGACAAGCAGCAGTTCTGTGCCTGCTTCAACAAGAAGCAGCTCCTCTTGGGATGAAGATTGGGGTCCCAAAACAAAGAAAACTGCCTCTTCTACTGATAATTCTATCGATGCAGCCAGTCCATCTCTGGCAGGCAGCCATGTGGGTCAAGTAACATCTTTACAAAAGCATTTGTCCTCAACTGCTTTATCTGCTCAGCAAACAACCAACTCATGCCCGTCAGTAGATGTAGAATGGCCACCTCGGGCATCTCCTGGTGTTACCCCACAATTTAGTGATACTGAGAAGCAGACAATAGGAGCAGGAACTTCATCCACATCTAATCTTGAAGCTGATGATCCTTTTGCTGATTGGCCTCCACGTCCTAATGGCTCAGTATCAAGTGGATCTGGAATTCCCAACAATGGTACTTCAGGGATGCCCCTGAACATTGGGTTTAATTCGATGACAAATACTTCAAGCAATATTGGTCCCCAAACTAGCATGAGTTGGTCTGTTAGTTCCCAAAGTTCTGCAGATCCCATTAGTTTGAATTCAAGGACTAGTTCCACAGTGGGTAGCCTGAATAGTGGCCTCGGGCATCAGAATTCTCTTGGGTTCCTAAAGCAAAGTCAAGCTTTTCCAGCATCGAATGTTTCATACAATAATGCTCAGTCACCGGCAACAGATCTAGGATCAATATTTTCTTCCAACAAGAATGAACAAATTGCGCCTAGACTTGCACCTCCCCCATCATCTGCAGTGGGTAGAGGACGAGGAAGAGGGAGGGGAGCTGCGTCAACCACTAGGTCCTCTCACACCAAGTCACACGCTGAGCAGCCACCCCTTTTGGATTTGTTAGGGTAACTTGCTTCTATTGCCCATGTATTAGTAGGTTACTGCTGAGATTGTACATTTTGTGCAACATCCCGTGCTTGGAGACTTTTAGTGATGGGAGATTTCAGAAAATCTTGCCAGGCAACATGTTTTAAGGGACGGCTACTCTATGTAAAGGTTTTGTTGTACGTTGCTTAGTCTATAGTGATTTTGCAAAATTTGGATTATTATTTCTTATTTTTTTGTCCTTGTTATGTTATATTTCATTCTTAGGGCTTCGGGCAAAGTGTATTCAGAAAAGTCCTTATTACTGTGACCGGGTTGGAAATAATAAAGTCTGTCATAAAGTTTCTTTTGTACACAAGGATTTGAATTCTGATATGTATGATTTTGACCGTTAGCATGTTAGAAATTGCGTGGCTAGGTTAAGATTTAAGCAAGACGTCCTGGGGGAAGAAATGATGTTGGGACTGAAACGCTAAGAACAAGTTTTGTTTTCTTACTATTGATGTTCATTTGAGCTTTTGGTTGTAACTCTTGACTAGACGTGTAATTTCATTTGTGAAAATGTTTGTAAGAAGCAATTGGAAGGGAACTATGTTGCATCCAATTTTTCAAATTAGACTAAATTGTTGTTTTTAAAGTATTTAAAAGTAGTAATTTGGATTAGTATAAGAAATGAATAAATTAGTGTAACAATTGTGACTCATTATTTAGGATTCACATTTGTTGAATAATTTGAGTTGAGGCAAATGAATAAGTGCAAGTGTTTCGATAGAAAGCTTGAGTGTCTAAAATCAGAGTTAATAACTACTTAATTCAAAATAATTCTGTCCCATGACAATGAGAATATATTTTAGTTACAAAAAATAAAAAGTAATAACAAAATACAAAAGATAATAACGAAATATAAAATTTCTCCTATATTATAATATCTATTAATTAAATCAAAATTAGTTATAAGACAAACTTAGACTTAATTACTAGGATTATAAACTTTAGATTATCCTTTGGATATTTAGTTCATCTTTGAGTATCAAGTCGAATTCTATATGACTGAGACATGATTGAGACGATACACAACCCCTTAACCTTAAGTTGAAGTATCTGAGGTGTAAAGATTGAAAAAGTCCACTAAACCCATTCTGGATACTTTCTTGCCAAACTTTTCCACTTATTTAAACTAGTTCTCTTGGCTTGTCAGTTTTAAATTTGGTGTCATCTCTTTACATACATAGTTTCCACTTTCTCTCACATGATCTTTAGGTAAGTTTCTCTCTTTTTGTTGAATTCAGAGTCCGTCTTTAGCTACTTAATAATTTATGATTTGATTACTTCACCTGTAAAAAAACAAGTTATTGATTATCCTGTCCAATAAAAAACCTCCAGTCATGCTAGGCTTGATTTAAACTGACTTTTTACGCCAACCCCCAGCTAAGTTGGTATGTCGATTTTTAAGTTAGAATGTTGTTTACTCCTAATCGAGTTAGTATGTCACTTTCTTAGTTAGGCTATGACCTACTCCCAACCGAGTTGGAATATCACTTTTTTAGTCGGGCTATAGCCTACTCCCAATCAAGCATGAATGTTGCTTTTTTAGTTCGAATATGACTTGCTCCTAGCCAAGTTGGAATGTCGCTTTTTTAGCCATGGCCTGCTCCTAGTCGAGCTGGAATGTCAATTTTTTTTGGTCAAGCTATGCCTTGCTCCTAGTGGAGTTTGAATGTCACTTTTTAGTCAGGTGGGAACCCGCTCTCAGCTATGTTGGAATTCTCTTTTTCTTTAGACGGGTGAGCACCAACTTCCAACCGAATTGCTATGTCGATTTGTAAGTCAAGCTATGGCTTGATTCTAGCTGAACTAACATGTCGCTTTTTTAGTAGGCTATGGCCTACTTTCGGCCGGAATGGTACATCACTTTTTTAGTCAAGGTATGGCTTGCTTCCTACCGAGTTGGAATGTCACTTTTTTAGTTAGCAATGACTTGCTCCTGGTCGAATTGGAATGTTGCTATTTTAGTTGAGTGAGAACCCGCTCCCAACCGTGATGAAATTATTTTTTTCTTTTTTGGGTGAGCCCTTGCTCCCAATCACGCTGAAATTCTCTCTCTCTCTCTCTCTCTCTCTCTCTCTCTCTCTCTTTTTTGTCGTGTGAGCACCCACTCTGAGCTGTGCTGCAACTCTTTTTCTTTGTCGGGTAAGCACTCGCTCCCGATCGTGCTGGAATTTTCTTTTTCTTTCGTCAAGTTAGTACCCACTCCCGACCGTGCTGGAATTTTCTTTTTCTTTAGTTGGGTAAGCACCCGCTCCCAACTATGCTGAAATTATCTTTTTCTTTAGTCAGGTGAACACCCACTCCTAGTCGCGTTGAAATTCTCTTTTTCTGTAGTCGAGTGAGTACTTACTTCCAGTCGTGTTGAAAATTTAATTGTTATAATCGGATGTCCCTATCCCACAACCTAATTGGAGTTAATTGATTTAAACATGATGAATGAATTTTGAATATAACTATAAAATAAATTTTTATATA
>Ga0214542_1000281_pt1 | contig 85853 bp, 39 predicted proteins | sample CNSS1metaG_FD_160096 | JGI IMG/M metagenome (GOLD analysis project Ga0214542, IMG submission 160096) | Root nodule microbial communities from cowpea collected in UCLA plant growth center, Los Angeles, California, USA - CNSS1 | ecosystem: Host-associated > Plants > Roots > Nodule | place: USA...
ATATATATATATATATATATATATATATATATATATATATATATATATATATATATATATATATTTATATATATATATATGAAAGTTGGAATTATACTCTGAATTTTAAAATTTGAAATTATATTGTAGATTTCATAATTCAAAATTATATTTCAAATTACGCTAATTTGGAATATAGTTTCAACATAAAGATGTAACAAAACCACGTTATCATATTTTATATTATGGGGGTAGAAAAAGAAAATATGGGGTGAAGAAAGAAGAAATCCTTGACGTATATTTTTCTATCTGCCAAACCCAATTGGTCCCAACACATGCCACAAATTTCATGATTATATTTTCTCTCATCTTATTACCATAATAACATTAATTAAGACCACAGATAGTCCAAGTTTAATATTGTATTTTATTAATAATTAATAGTAACTTGTTCTTGATAATAATTTTTCAAAGGAAAAGGTGAATGCTTTAATCAATAAAAATTTATTAAACAAAACCACGTCCCAAGAATCTATTAACGTTGACAACTTTTTTATTTAGATATTTAGCTATACTTTTTTTAAGAGTACTTAATGATTTTTTAAAAGTGGGTATCTAATAAATTAAATGTTTTTATGTGACTATTTTTGTGTTATCTGCCTCAATTAATTTAATACTTATTAATTTACTTCACGTGTCACACGACTTCAATTTTTGAACGATGATGGAATTAAGGTTCTTGAGATTACAAAAACAAAAACATATTTTTAGAAATGATAAAATAAAAAACTAAAAACATTCAAAACTTAAAGAAAAAATATATATTTAAAAGCTTTAATATGCTTAATATATTAAGTATTCAAATAAAAAATAATTAAGTGCACTTTTCGTACAGAGAGAAGAAGAAGGTTAATCAATTTAGACGAAAAATAATTTATAATTTATTATCTTAAAAATTTAAAATAAAAATAGTATCAATAACTTATGTAAATTGAATTCCTCATTGATATTGTTATAGATAGGTTCAAACAAATATAACAAAATTTTTCTAATAATATTATGTCTCATTATTAAGAAACAATATCAAAGATCTTAAAAATAATCCCTTTTTCCTCATTATTTTTCTATTTTCTGAAATTTACTTTTGTGGGCATTTTTTGAAAGTTCCTGACCCTTTTCCTCATTCTTTTCCTATTTTCTGAAATTTACTTTTATGGACATTTTCTAAAAGTTCCCTCCTATTGCATGTTTCGTTCTATTTTCATTTTCTTTTAGCATAATTTTCGAATGTCCTTCCAAGCAAAATAAAAATGAGCTTAAATCTAATCTAATAATAAGTACTATTATAGATTGAATTTGAATGTTTAGATATTTTATACTTAGGATTACCAAAGTAAAAAGGAAATTACGCATGACTATATCATTTTATATTATATAATTTTAATAAACATTGAAGTTGAAGACTTCTAATTTATTGTTGTTTCCGTTGAGATGTACTTTCTTGGTAGGATTTGAATGTGGACACATTCATTAATGACACGTTTTTCTGTAAGAACCTATATTTGATATGGAATATTAACCAACTCTGCAGATAACAAGTGTAAAAAAATTGTTTGGCTTTTTAAAAAATAAATTTTTATATCACTTTAATTGGTAATATATTTGTATCGTGGAATAAGTTCAACTCATATAATTTTATTGTTTCAATCATTTCAATTTTTTTCTTATCGTTTCAGTCTATCAATGCAATACTCGTTTAAGTCAACATTTTATCTAAATTTTTATTTAGAAAGAAAAAATTTTAGATTTAATAATATTGTGACTTTTAATTTTTAAAAATATTAATGTAAAATCAATTGAATATTATTTTTGATTAATTTCTTGACTAAGACAAATAATTTTTTCTGATACTTTATAAAAAATATATAACATTTATTATACGACCAAAAATATTTACTTAATATATTTTTATTTAAATCAGTTTTTAGAAAATAATTTTATTTTAAAAATAGATTTCAATTTTATAAATTAGTTATTATCTAAGAATTAGGAAATATTTTATATTTTATACTTTATTATATATATATATATATATATGTGAAAATTAATATTTTAACCCACTTTTAACTCATTATTTTAATCACTATTAGATCATTTTTTTTGTATTTTTTGTAGTGATGTGATATAATAATCTAATGGTAATTGAAGTGGTAGATTAAAAATAGATAAAAAAAGTAGATTAAAATGGGTTATATATATATCTATATATATATATATATATATATATATATATATATATATATATATTTATTTATATATTATATAAACAAAATAAAATAACAAGTTTTTTAATATATTATATCTATTCTATGTTTCATATATTTCATAGCTTTTTAATTTTTAAAATTTTTTAACACTTATAATATTTTATATTAGAATTATGTGGCTCATATTGTAATTATCCGATTGTTAAATTTCATAAATTGGTATTCTAATTAAATTTATATCAAATTCTTTATATCAAAATATAGATTTAAACGAATACTTATTATTAATATTTTAAAATATTAATAATTATAGTTCTAAATTGTAAGAAAACTTTACAACTCCTTTATAAATAAAAAAAATATTTATTAATGGTTTTAAAAGATAACCTATGATAAAATAAAAATATGATAAAATAAATAAATTTACACTAACAATTAGTCCATTTAAGAAAACAAAATGAATTTAGTTTTAGAATATAAGTACTTGAGAGTACCATGAAAGGCCATCGACTATTACTAGATTATTCAGTTTAAAATGATAAAGACAATATAGGCATTTTCTTCCTCGGAGCGGTGGTTCCAAAATATTTCTTATTTTTTTTTTTCTTTTTGTTCTGTTCACTCCAAATCGTTAGTTACACTTCTCTCCTTTCTCAGTTCCACTTCACTCTCGCCCTTCTCATCACTAATCTTTAACCTTTTCTCTTTTTAATTGAATTAATTTCAATTACTATTCTGAATTACGATTCCCTTCTCTTTTTCGTTTTTCCCTATTGATTTAAGGGACTTAGGGTTTATGGGTCTCCGAAAGACCCTCGATTCGCGCTAGAAATCTAGGTCTGCTCTGTAGCTGGGTGACGGTTAGAGCTATCGCACTTTGTCATTCTCGAGCATCAAAAGGAGGTAACTTTATGAACATTGGCATGCATATGTCGTTTTCGGCATCATCCAGGTTCTAAGTAAATTTATCAATTTTATTTTCTCCAATCGTGACCCATTTGTCTTTTTTTAGCGATGATTGCGTTTTATTTTTGTTTTTTTCTGTTGTTAAAATTACACCTGTTCCTTTTTCGTGCCAAAGGTCAACGAAATCTCCTACGATTGTTATAAACTGGAGTTATCAACATAATGTTGTTGGATGCGAATCGTAGTTGTGGGTTTTATATCGCAACTCGTATTCTCCACCTAGCTGAATGGCACCCATTGGAACAGCAACGTTGAGTAGGGCTTGAACCTTGAAGCCCTCTTTTCTTCCCTCTTAAATTGGGTAAGAACTTCAAATGTTTTTTTGATAAAATGATTGATTTTGAAGATGTCATGCGTTATTGTTGTTGGCATAGTGAACTTAACTGTTTTGTTGCTGTTGTAGATTTTAGAACTTTTAGGCTCATAATCAATCATCTTTAGGGTCCAAGCTCCACATGTTCGAAAAGACTCTTTCTTTTGCCTGTGTGATGGGGTGCTGTAGTTGTTTTGGGTTCATCAGGACATCTAACCGTCAAAGACAAAGGTCTAAGCCTGCCATTAACAATAATCTCTACCAGGAGCCTCTGTTGGATGTTGATGACGACGTTGAAGATGAAGAGGGCGAGCATTTGTATAACGATGAGGTTGGTAACACTAGTGGAGATGATGCCGGGGAAGAAACTCGGCCCAAGCGATCAGAAGAAATTTTGAACATGAGAGTAGAGAATGACATGGTTTGTAGGCAGTTTCCTGTTAAAGATACTCACAAAGTTGTTCGCATGGAGGTAATTGTTGTGTGGGTGTAGCATTATAGATTTTACTCCAATCGTGATTTTTACCTTTTCTGTGTTGTCAAATGTCAAGACTAGTAGAGCTAGTAGTATCTAATATGTTGGTTGATCTTGATTATATTTGGGTGAAAATTGTACTTACTGTTTTATGTGGTTTATGGTTTCCAGTTACTTCCTCTCTTTTATGATGTGGTGTATTTATATTATGAGCTGCAATATAAATTTATTATATGTATTTAATTTAAATAGAAAATGAACTATTATAGATTTTTAATGGAATGCTACATGTCAAAGAATGTAATTTTTATATCATACATACACCATTTTCAGTGTTAGACATGAAGTTGTGGCTGAATATTTGAAATGTCTTGGGTTATTTTTTCTATTATTGTGTTATTTGCTTCTTCATTTGTACCCATAAGTTCTTGGTTTATATTAATCTTGCAATGAAGTTTACACCTCTGTCAGTCATAATGGCTATTTGAAGATTTACTAGTATTGACGAAACACTTCTCCGTTGTTGTGGATATATTTTCTCTCAGAACTTGGAAGTCATATTGAACTTTTATTTTCAGGATGAAAATGGGAACAAGATGATAAATGAGTATATTCGTGAGTATAAGATTGGTTCTGGTAGCTACGGAAAAGTGGTGAGTGTAGTATTCATGGTACTTGATTACTTTTCCAGTCTCAATGAAGACAATTTTCCTGAGCCTCTTTCTTACATGCATTACAGGCTCTTTATCGTAGCTCTGTGGATGGAAAGCATTATGCAATCAAGGTAAGGAAAAATTTTGGTGTTGGTAGACAGATTATTCATTACTGTAGGAAACATTACCATATGGGCTTAGTTTTTTATACTGGACTTTAACATGTATTAAATGTTCCAATAATTATGAAGATATTGGTGTTTTTTGTCGTTTGATGAGCCTGATATCTTTTCAATTGAAGGCCTTTCATAAATCTCATTTACTGAAGCTTCGAGTTGCACCCTCGGAAACTGCCATGACTGATGTACTACGAGAGGTATATTTCTTCGTATCTTTGGTTTTCAGTCTGAACTCTGAGCTGGAAATAAAACATGAATATGTTCAATTTTGGTAAATACATTATATAATTCCCTCATGCATGCCTCTATATGGTTTTACCTCATGGGCCATCTGTTTTTATTTGTGGTTCTCTTTAGACTGTACTGCCCATTTATTTACTTTTAGAAAGTACCCACATTCTTTCTTTGGTAAAATTTGTACCTCCCATTTTCTGGAAAATTCCGTTGCATGCTTTTCAGCTTATTATGCTTCCCGGTTTGGTATTTATGATAAACTATGTTTTCTAAATCTATCTGCTTTAGCTGTTGATGCCCCTATAGTATGTTAAAAGACCAATATTATTTTTCTTTTTCCAGGTTCTCATTATGAAAATGGTGGAACATCCTAATATAGTCAATCTCATTGAGGTGATTGATGACCCAGAGTCGGATAACTTCTATATGGGTACTGAGGACTAGTTTCTTCTTGGTTTTCTTATTTAATGATTTACTAAAATTTATGTGTATTTGAGTTGAAATGAAGATAAATAATACAGTTGAAGTCATATGCTTGACTGCTGATTTTTCTCATACAGTACTTGAATACGTAGAAGGCAAATGGGTCTGTGAGGGTACAGGTCCCGCATGTGGCTTAGGCGAAGAGACTGCTAGGAGATACTTGCGTGATATTGTTTCTGGATTAACATATCTTCATGCTCATGTAATATTTCTCTATCTATCATTGTGTGCTTCATACTAATTAACTCTCTCTCTCTCTCTCTCTCTCTCTCTCTCTTTCTCACAGTTTTTTCATATAAATAGCAATATATGATGGTCTTCATGTTAAACAAAGAAAAGAAATTATAAAATGACACCATTTATCTTAGATGCTCATATCCTTATTTTCAAATATGTTTAAAGTAGTTTGATCAATTTACTGATTTTTTTTCTGGAAAAGCAGAACATAGTACATGGGGATATTAAACCGGATAATCTGTTGATTACTCGTCATGGTACTGTGAAGATTGGGGATTTCAGTGTCAGCCAGGCTGTTGAGGTAATACTGTTACGGTCTCCAAATGCAAATTTGATTACTTAAAATAACATCAAAGCTGTTGAGTTTACTAGCCATTAGTTTTTCTTCAATTGCAACATGTGAAACTTTTCTTTTAGGGGAAACTGAAATAGGATTGCACATGTGTGAAACTTTAAATGTGGTTACAGTAAAGGATGAAAGTTGATTAATGCGCTCATCAATAGTTGAGATTAAAGTAATGACTTCATTAAACAAATTTATCACAAATTGTAATAAAGAAGTTTGCTAGTGTCAAGGCATAGGAACTCTTGATTTCCCCTATAGGTGATTAGTTGATCATCAATGATATAATTGATTCTGGCCTACTGAGTTTAGATAATGATATAGAATTTAGGTGGGAAAGAGGTAAAGATAGAAGAATAATAGAACAGATAAGACAGAGACAGAAAGAGAGAGATCAAAGAGTTGTTCACCACACTGCACTTGTTATTGTTTCAATTTGTCTATGATGTGCAGTAACCATAGTTTTTTTGTAAGAAAGAACCCAACATGATACAGCTATAAAATCCAAACCAACAATAGCTCTCTAACTAACCAACTGACTTTTTTCATATTCTTTTTGCACATCACATGTGTCAGGCACACATCTTGTTAGAGATGTTGGCAACATTGAATGGGTTAGGACTTGGGAAGTCCTAGAAGCTTATATGGAACATGTAATGGTTTCTGTAATTTTTGAACGTGGTTATCATTATGAACCCTATAGTGGGAATAGCCACTATCCCAAAGATATTAACTGATGACAACAATGGAGGTCGAGTATGGCAGTGCCATGAAGCCACCACAGGAGCACGATAAGGTGGAGGATCTTGATAATCCTTAATACAGCCATGTGAAGTAGTTCAATTTGCAGTGGAGTCACTGGATCTTCCAGTGCAAGTACAATGGCTCTGATGCGCTGTTTCTTGTGCAAAAGTACTGCAGAAAGTGGCGCACTGCCTGAAGGGGCATGGGGGTCGTTCATGTGTTTCTGTTTGATACTGGAGTATTGAAAGCTATTTTCAGTTGCAGGGTGGGGTTGTCTTGATCATCGTGCTGGTTGAAAATGAGAATATTGATTCTAATCTGCACATTCATGAGAATATTAATTTCCTGGGAATGCATATATCTGGGGATATATTTTCATAACTTCCTAACAATCATGAAAATATCTATTCTAATCTTCACATCCGCAGAAATTAAAGAAAATGACGTGAAACAAACACCCTCTGTGCTCTTTTGTGTGTTAAATGAGGGAATCACAAAAATATCCATCAAAAGCATATAACTAATTAAATAAAGCACAGGGTAAAAGAGGTTATTTTCCAGGGTAGAATACAAACTCTCATCGCATTAAATGACATTGGCTCTGAAATTTTTCGGTGTAGAATACCAGAAGTGATTTTGGTGGCCATGCTTTTCTAACTCCCCATCACATGGAAAAGTGAAGCAACCATGCCCCCGTTGTGGTTGGAGGTTGCATCACCCTAGTCTGTTGCCATATCCCACTAATGATGAGCATATATAGAGAAAAAACAATGCTTTTCCCCTAATTCAAACAGACTAATGCTACCATACAGAGGCAGAGTTTTGTTCAGGCAAAAGCCAGCTAATCTTCTATGACTAAGGAAAATACAACGGAGAAAAAATTTTAGTATTTAAGACTAAACTCTATATCTGCTGTTCTCAATTGGATCATTCACATCTTATCCTAGTTACTTTTTTTAGTATATAAGACTAAACTCTATATCTGTGTTCTCCGTTACTTTTTTTACAACAAACTTTGACCGTTTCATTTTGCAGGATAATAAGGATGAGCTTCGTCGATCACCTGGCACTCCTGTTTTCACTGCACCAGAATGTATTTTAGGTTGGTTTTAGTTTTCAAGCCTGCAAGGTTCTATTGATATGTAGTTGAAGTACGGGCTCTCACTGCTGTTGTGTCTGGTTATGTTTGTAGGTCTGACCTATGGTGGTAAAGCTGCTGACACCTGGGCAGTAGGAGTTACTTTATACTGTATGATATTGGGGGAATACCCTTTTCTTGGAGACACACTTCAAGATACATACGACAAAGTAAGAATTACACAGACTTATAATCACAACAAAAATGTTACTTTTCGCAAGTTCTCACCTTTCCTGTAAAAAAATTCTTAACTTTTTCACCTGATATTGTACATGACATTCATGTTGACTGGTGCCTACATCACAATTTTTTTAATCAGCACCTATATTACAAACTTATCATGCTGTTTTTTTTTTTAATCCAGATAGTCAATAATCCTTTGGTACTCCCCAATGATTTGAATCCGCCATTGAAGAACTTGATAGAAGGCTTACTTTTGAAAGGTATGCATAACGTTCTGTATTTCTGTCATGTCACGTGATTATATTTTCTTTGTTAATGATTAAGGTACATTTGAAATCTGCAGATCCAAGACTAAGGATGACTTTGGGTGATGTTGCGGAAGATAGCTGGGTTATTGGAGATGATGGGCCAATTCCCGAGTACCTTTGTTGGTGCAAAAGGAAGAGCTTAGGAATTGGAAACCATGATGAGAGCAAGACCATCTAAAATTAATTTTAGCTTGCATTTATGTACAGTTGAAAACCCTGATTTTTTTTCCCCTTGATTGAGTCTTGGTATTTTATGATATTATAGAGAGGCAGTCTTGAAGGAATCTCAAACTTTAAGAAATTGTGGCTCATCTAGGCATGATAGTAGCAGAGGATAACAAATGTTTATTTATTTTTTGGTGAAAGAATTTGATGTTCAGAAGTAGAAACTTACTCATGTTTATCTTTGTATACATTGACCACCAACAAGCACAATGCTTTTTAGGTCCATTTTTTTGCATAATAGCTACCAAGAAAATGGCTACCCTAACAATTTCCACGGTCTCTAAAGATGCAGAGTAAAACACCTGTTCTGACAAGATACTATCAAGAACCGCAATGAGCTGGAACAACTTTATAAATTCTGATTCTGATGTCACGTGGAATAAAGCAGGTATCATGTTCTTATTCTATGCGCTTTTAATGATAAAGGGTGAAAAGCACCAACCCAAAGAAGCATTTGTTGCCCTCGTTGTTATTATTATCTAGACTTTTCCTTCCTCTGCATGTGCCTCATCTTTATACCACAGAAACAGACAAACTAGGGATACATTTTGGTTTTATATCATAATCAGTTTGCTGGAGCATTGTTTTTTTATACTTGTATTTTCCTTCATGCTCTCTTATTGGAGATATCTCATGTATGTAGGACGCACTCAACCAATTTCATACAATAACTACCATAAATTATATTTTATGTAATCAATCATTTTTTTTTGTCTGGCCCCAGCCTGTGCATGCTAGAAAGTCGTACTGTAATAGAAAAAGACAGAAAATTGTTTCTGAAGTAAAGTTTGGTATTAAATGGAAAGGCAAAAGACTATTTTGGTATTATGATGGAATTTTTCCTCAGAATATAATGAGTTTCCTTGCTTCAGCTTCACCATCTTTTTTCATGTATATTTGTAGAAAACAAACTGGGAGTATTGATTTTATTCTTGCTCATTCAAAGGGTAAACTTTTTAGAATATATAGTTTATTCAAATAAGAACATTTTTCATCTTTAACCGACACTAATATTTTCATGTACAAGTTGATTATTTTAAATGTATTTGAGGTCAAATAGTTTGACATTAATCTTACTGAAATAAATATATGTTCGTTACAACCTTAATCCTGCTTTTTAAGATTATCCTTAGATGTTCTCCACTTTGTTGTTACAATAGATGTTGCAAGTAAATTAAAGGAGGAAATGTTGCAAGTAAACATAGCTTGAGTTGTTCTCTTAAGCAACCTTTTGCTTCGTCACAAGCAAGCCATTGACTATCTTGCTTGAGCAATAATCTTGTTATATGAGTAAAAAAACAACCCCTCTTGTTCTCCTTGCTTAATTGATCATCTCATCCCAAAAGTGTTTTTGTCTATGCTTGAGTGACAACCACTTCTCAAAAATGAGCATCATTGAATACTTGAGCTTCCACCGGCACTCAAGTGTTCAAGATATGTGTACATTGTCTCCGCTACACTTAATTTTTTAGAACAACGCTTAAGTCATAAGTTATATTGCTCAAGCAACTTGTATGATTCTTGAACAATATGTTCTAGAAGAGAACAAGTTATCTTAATTTTTCTCTCATAACTGAGTCATATGGCGTTAAGTGCAATAATTACATATTACTTACATATTTTGGAACATATAACTTGTCACTTGAATGATATTTAACCCAAGAATCGGACCAAATGATAACAACAAATAATTTATCAATGATTTTTAGCATCAATGATGTTCTTATACATATCATAATAATATCAACCACAAATTAATAATCCCCTTCATGAATTCATATATCTTCAAATTTCACATATTCCATTTATCAAAACAAATCATCATGTCGTTTGAAAATGAAGGAAAAAACTTAAGTAGGATTGCTTTTACTAACTAAATTCAAACTTTAATAAGAAAATAAAAAAATATATGTGAAAAGGTTTCCACAATCATAATTTCAATTTTTATGCGTTAGTTTTTAAACTTTGTAGAGTCTAGATATATAGGGTTATCATCCAACCACACCCAGGGTTAATTCTCTAATGTTTTAGGCACAATACGTCCCAAGATTAGGACCTTTTACTACTCTCACCACATAAATCATTTTACTTTATATGAGTGTGAATGATTATTAGAGTAGAGTGTGAATGATTATTAGAGTTCAGGATACCTTCCTTAATATAGACATCTCCTATATCAAGGTATACACTAACCACACCATCACCAAGAGTTTCTCTTGAGACTCTTCTACCAACAAATTCCACATGCCATCTCAAGCATTCAATTTTCATGCCAATCCACCACCAACCAAACAAGTCATGTTTTCCATTTCATACTCAATATAACAAAATTTCATTCTCATTTAATCTCATACAACCTACATGGCATCATACTTCATGTGTTTAAGGTAAAACACTCTATCATGCAGACAAACAACCACATTAGAGAAGTAAAGAAAACTAGAGCACGAAACCCGCCCCAATTTCGCTCAGGCTGAAAGTTTTCGCTCAGGCGAGAGAGGTGGGACAGTAAGGGTTCTGTGAATTCTTGCTTAGTTGAGACCTCCTCGCCTCAGCGAGATTACTCATCGCTCAAAACAAAGGTTTGTCACCTGAGCGACCACTCGAAGCAGAACTTGGGTAAAAATTCTGATACTCTCTCGCTTAGGTGAGACTTGCTTGCCTGGGCAAAAACACCAGGTTTTCTCTATGTTCACGCATGCGAAAATCAGAAATTTCGAAACCAACGTGTTAACATTTTCCAAGCAACCACAACAACAGAGCCATATAAACATGAAACTAAACCAAAACAAGCAGAATATTGTAAAAAACATGTAAACCCTAGCTTTCCTTATCTGGAAAAAAGAGGTCTGCAGCGTAAGAGAGCTCTAACAAGACTCACTACAACACAACAGTAGCTTAAGAAAATGAAAAACGAGTACGAAAATGAGACCTTGACAAAGACTACGTGAGACCATAGCTTAAGAACAAAGCGCAACGAAAAGAAAACGATGTTTTAATGTAACTTACATGGAGATATGAACTCAGGCAGCTCCGAACAAGGACGATTCATTAGCTCAGGGAGGCAAAAGTTGATACCCTAACATAGCTCTAGCAGCACTACAAGGGAGGAGAAAACTGTTTTCGAAAATAAAACAAGTAAAAGTATTAGGACCGAAAAGGAAGGGTCTTGGGTCTCCAAAATGAACCGACTCTTGACCTTCTTAAAATGTCATGCCAGAACCCTTTTTAGGACAGAAATAAAATAAAAAGGGTCTCACACATTTAGAGTCTATTATTAATAAGTTTTACACAAACTTTTTAATATATTATAATAAAACGACTCAAACTTAAATAATCTTAATATCATTAACGTGTGTCAAATTTAATTTTTCTATCAATGAAAACGAAAATTTAGATTCCACTAGATCACGTTAATTCGTACACGATATTTGAAATAATTTTCATTTACGGTAAACTAGAATATTATAGGGTGTTTTATATAATTCTTACAAAATGTAAAAACAAAATAAAGATATAATTTTATTTAAAGATAAAATAAAATTTTAGAAATAATTTAAAAAAATAATTCATTCTAAAAATTAATTATTAAGGTACCAAAACTTTGATACAGTAAAAACCATTTAAGCAATATATTATCTTTATCTTTATTTTCATGTAGAAAAAAAAAAAGAAGAAACAGTTGGTTTGATGAATGAAAAAGTTATGAATTTATAAACATAGGTGTGATGGGATGGGTGCATTAGGTCAAAAGTACAGCGAAGAAGGGACCACACGACGCAGTCACTCACTGACTAAATTCGCAGGAGATTACTGTGATGAATGAATGAATGAATGAATGGTGTCTGAAATCTGCATAAAACCATTCTCCATTTTCTGACACAGAATGCGAACACTAACACTCTCTCTGCTACAAAAGAAAGAAAAGAACCACCCTTCTCAAATATCACCTTCATAAATTATTGCTCTCTTCAATCACATCACATACCCAATAAAGATAAAACCTTTCCTTTCATTCAGTGCAATGCCACTCCTATTAATTATTCCCATGTGGATCCTTTCATCCAAGAGCCACTTCTATATTAACGATGCCAATTTCACTGTCAAATATTTTCTACCTCTCTGTCATAACCAACTATTTTTAGGGTTAATTATATATTTTTTTTATTTTAAATTTGAGTAAAAATTAAAATTAGTCTTTTTTTTTTAATTTTGAATTAATTTAATTTTTTAATTTTATAAATATATAAATTTAGTTTTTTTAATTAAATTTTATTAAATTTAATTATTGTCTCAAATACATTTTATTATAATATTTTAGTTTATTTACACCATTGGACATATGTTTATTTTGATATTATTTGAGGAACGAACTTAAAACGTTAAATAAACTTTTAAAAAATTAAATTTACATGTTTTTAAAGATAAAATACTAAATTAATTTAAAATTTTTAAAAGGAATTAATTTTAATTTTTAAAAAGTGAAAGAAAATAACATATTTAAACTTTTTTTATTACTTAACTCGTTCTTCTGGGAAGAGTTCAAAGAGTGTTGCTGATAAAAAAAAGTACTCAAAAATACACTTTGTTTCATTTTTATTTTAGGTTAAGGGTTGCGTATGTTTTTCATCCATGATATTTTAATTTGGATAAAGATAATTTTATCCACATTTTTTAATTTACTTTTAATCCATTTTTTTTATTAGATAATTTATTTTAATTATTTTAAGTGATATAATTTGATGATTTAATAATAATTAAAGTGATAAGTTAAGAGTGAGTTAATTTATTTGGTAACTGTGATACTTTTCGATTCTTAATAAACTCTTAGCTGTTATCATTTGAGTTTTGACTAATTACAAGTTCTTAAGAAAAACAACTTTTTTTTGTATTGTTTCTAGAAATACTACTTTAGAAAGCAAACATCTTTGTCATTGAAAATGATGTAAAGAGTGTCACTGACATTACTTTTGCTTTGACTGTAATCCAGACATAATTCTCAGTTATTCACAGCTTCCCACAGTAAACAAAAACTGCATCCTAGCTTAAATTAAATTCATCGTTAGGCTGTGTTTTTTTTTATATATATATATATATATATATATATATATATATATATATATATATATATATATATATATACTGTTTTGGTTGTATTACCTTTGAGGGGAGGATTTAAAATACAGATTGTGTAGCATATAAATTGATATATTGATATTGTTTGTTTTAAAAGTTTGGAGGTTATAACATATAAATTTGAAGATAAACTTTGTAAAATTTTGTAAAAGATCTGATAAATAAAACATAAATTCTTTTCTAGTTTAAGTGATAAGAATACACATATTTGTTTTTGTGGTTAAAATTAATAAAAGATGAAATGTAATTAGTAAAAACTAATTTAAAATAAAATATATGATGATTGGTTAAAAATAATTTTAATTAAATATTAAATTAAAAATTTAATACTATTATAAACTAGTTATTTTTGTCGTTATAAATTTTATTAATATTTTATTTATGTATTGTATTATTTTCTCTATAATATTATTGTTCAATATTTTGTATTCATTATTACTATTGTTATTAAACTTATTTATTATTATTAATTATCATTTATGATGCAGAGATACGATATGTGTATCGGATACGACACGTATCCGATTCGTCAATACGTCTATTTTTAATAATGGGATATGATACGTGATAGATATGTAATATATGAATATTACAAATCTTACAATAATTCTTACAAATATAATAAATAATAAATATATTATTGTTAATATGTGAATCCAAATTTCCGAATTAGAGACCAATTATTTTGGTAGCTAGCTACTGTTAGTGACCAATTTAAAAACTAATTCATAATTGAAACTATTTTAATTATCAATTTAGAAACCAATTATAATTTTTTGGAACTATTTTAGTTGTCAAATTGGTCACTATATAGTGACTAATTTTTTTTTACTAAAATTAGTCATTATTCAAAGATTTTATCGTAATGTACTACGACTTTGTAAATTATATATTTCATTGATAAATAATCATTAAAATATCCTAAAGTATTGGATACGATACACGTTAGACACGGATACGTGACCCAAGTTGAAGTATCAGTACATTGTATTATCATATATAAACGACTATTTAGTAATTGTATTTTTTATCCTTTCAACTTTCTTGATCTTGATAGAGCTAACACATCAATTTCTTTTTTATATTTAAAATATTATTACAACAATAAACTTTTGAATGTATGGGTTAGGATCTCTCAGGTCAGCACAAAAAATGTCTATTTGCAATCTGACTCGTAACAAAAAAAAATTCATTTGTTACTTGTCTATTTACCCACCACACCAAGTATTTGTTTAAAAAATATTCACAAAAAATTTAAAATATGTGAGCACAAATAATATAATATCCACATCTGAGAACTGTTTATATACGGATATTAAAATATTCACTCATAGCTACTAATTATTCATTGCAAATTTATTTGCAAATACCCACAAACATGAACATTTTCATCATGTATCATAATATTGTCAAATGTGTGTATAAGCATGATCATGCCAATGAAATGACACAAAATCACATTCTTTCAATCTCTCTTGTAATAAACTTAGGATCATCTGAATAGTGCAAAGATGAGCCAGAGGTGAGTTCGAGAATGAGATCATATGAAGGGTGTGAATTTCACCTTTCTCTCAAATTCACCTTTCATACTTTCAAAACACACATTTAAAAATTTATTTCAAAAAGATAATAGAAATTATATAAATGTATATATAAATTAATGAATTTTTTTGGAAATGGTTGCAGACAATAACTAAATGTCATAGTGGCTTATCTTGGTGTGTTGGAATAAGTGCAGATAAGCATTTGACATGGAGGAGAGAGGAAGTGAGTGTAATATTCTATGTATTATTATTATAACTTCTGCACAGTATAAGGAAGGAGTTCGTTTAAACATACCAGTGAACACAGGTTTAAGTTTCTGCTAAGTATTTATATTTTACATTTTCAATAAACTTGTTTTCAGATAGAAAGAAAACTACAGGAATAATGTACATAGCTATCTTTATTTTCTTTGAATACAACGTTGAAAATTATGTAAATACTAACATGGACTTAAAAAACTTTCTATCTAAAAAAAAGTGTTTGCTTCATGTAATTATTTCTCATTTATAGAAATTCAAAAGTAAGATTATTTATATTTATGTTTTTAAGAAGTTATTAAGATTATTTTTTATATTTAATTAAATTTGAAGTCTACTATAAATTTTGGCATTTTTAATCAAGCTTTCATTAAATTTTACTTGTGTTACTTACTATATTTATATTTTTTGTTAATAAGATGATATGATTATTATTTTTGTTTATCATCTTAATTACTTGTCTCTAATTATTAATAAATATGAGATTTTGTATTTAATAAATCATGAAATTGCAGTTAACATAAAAGACATTATAAGAAATTTTTTGAATAACAATTAATCTTAAAAGAAAAAAAAGTTGGTTATTACGGTGATTAATTTAGATATCAATTTATAAACTATAAATTATTAGTTTATAAAATAATTACTGTTACAAAATAAAATAAAAATTATAATTAATGACCCATTGAAGTATAAATTTATTACTAATATTAATTATCAAAATTTAGTCTAATATACAAACTAGTTATAATGTTTCTATTCATAACATAACGGTTATTATTTAAGATATCAATCCTTCGTAGTCAATATAATAATCAATTATTTTTTATCTTTAATATGTGTTGTTATTTAAAAATGTTCTTCCGGGCTGATGAGTAATCTTTATTACTTTTATTGAAAAACGTATTGGGTTAAAGGGAACAATTTTATTAATGGTGACGATGAAAATAATCTATTGGTCATTACAAATAACAATGTAAGAATCATGGAATATATAAAGATGCACTTAAAATTCTACATTTACTACAATCTCATCTTTATATTAAATGGAAGACTCCACATTTTTTAACATATAAAAACAAATAAATAAATAAATAACAGTCACACAACTCATTAACAAAGAAACTAATTAACAAAAAATTAAATACTAATAACTCAAAATATAAAAACTGATAAAAAAATAAATGTTAATAACTCAATTAAAAGAAAAAAAAGTAAGTATTCAATAGAAAAAAAAATAATAAAAACATCTAAATTTATCTTCTTAAATTTAATTCTGTTTTTGTTCAATTTGAAAAAAACTATATTCTCGTGTTTTAGAGAGTTTTATTTTGATGAAGATGCGTGATAAAGTGGTATTCTATTTATGGTTATTCTTTAAGTTACTTTTAAATCTAAAATATATAATTAAATATAATTAAATATCTCATAATTTATAATAAATAAATATATTTATATGTAAAACTTTTATAACTAAAATTATCTCAATACCTTTTATAATAATTTATATCTAAAACTATATAATAAATAAATGTAATTAATTAAAATAAAATATTTATTCTTTATTCTAATATAATAAATACTTACAATATATTAATATAAATTAATTTTTAAAATTTATTTAATTAATTAATTTTATTAAAAAATTATTTATTTATTAACCATCAAATCTTCCTTCTTTTAATTCAAACAATCTTACTTTTATTTCTTTTTCTCTCAAATTCACTTGTTTCTACTCTCAAATCCATCCTTAAATCCAAATGCATCCTTAATCCTTAATCTAAAAGATATTCGTTTCACGTTATTATTTTTCATTTTAGGAATTCAAAAATAATATTTGTTTTCATGTTTCTTAAAATATTATTAAGATTTTTTTTAGGTTAAATTAAATTTTAAGTCATGATCAAATTTGATATTTCTAATTAAGTCTTTGTTAAATTTTGTTTGTGTGTTGAGTAATTATAATACTTATACTTTTTAATTAACTTATTTTTTATTTATTACATAGTATGAGTGATATTTTGATCATATTATAGTTCCTTGTCTAAATTATTAAGAATTATAAAATTTTGTATTCAATATAACTAACATAAAATATGAGTAATTTTTATTAAAAAATGTATTAGATAACAATTTTTTTTATTAATGATGATAGTGAAAATAATATATTGACCACTATAAATAATAATGTAAAAATCATCTAATATATAAAAACCTCACATTAAAAGTCATTTGAAATTCTACTTTATCCACGACATTATTTTTACTAGCGTATACACAGGCGCTATCGCGCCTGTGTGTACGCATTTTTTTTTAATATGCATGATATTATATTAGTAATTGATGGTATTGTAATGTTATTAAGTTAATAAGAAAAATAAAATTATATTTATCAAAAATAAAGTTAAATGTATGGAGAAAATATGAGAAAATAAATGTTGATGAATAGGAAAAAAGAAGAAGGACATAAGTAAATAGTTTTATAAAAATTTGTAAAAGTAACCATTAATTTTAAAAAATTGAACAAATAATTACATTGTAAAGGATAAAGTTGGAATTATGAAATGTGGACACAAAAGAGGGAATCCCCTTTATATATAGTTATAGATATTAATAATGAGATTCCACATTTCACGTTTCTTAATACATATATACTAGTAAATAATAAAAAGAAAATCAGTCACATCATTCGATCAACAAAATATTAAATACTAATAATTCAAAATATAAAAAACTAAAAGATTAAATGTTAATAATTCAATTAGAAAAATAAAAATTTAAGTGTTTAACAGAAGAAACAATTAATAAAAACTTAATTAAAAGAATCTAAGTTTATCTTCTTAAAATTTAATTATGTTTTTTATTTTAAAAAACGATATTATCGTGTTTTAGAGAGTTTTATCTTGATTAAGATGCGTGATAAAGTGGTATTCTCATAAAAAAAGTTTTCTTTTTTAAGTTACTTTGAAATCTAAAAAATATTCCTAAAAGTAGCTGCACACAAATATCTTTTTAAATAAAAACAAAAACTATAAATACTCTTCATGAAATGTTGTTATTATGAAACCTATAGATTTCTTTGTTCTATGCGAAAATCTTAAACCACATCAACTATAAAAAATCTTTCACAACACCTAAACAATTCTTACGTTATTATAAATATTATATTACCATTACTATTAATTTTATTCTCAATTCTCTATTATTATTGATATTTTTGTTTATCTGAAAAAGAAGAAAAAGAGGTGTGTTTAATTTGCATTACATTGATGGGTACAAACAAGTGGGTCACTGTAGCAGCTGTGACACAAATGTTGTGTAGAGTTGAATAAGCAGGAAGAATACTGAGTGGTGCACATCATTTACATGCATACATCCATGTCTCATCTAACCTTTTTTTGTTGTTTTTGTATTTAATAAAGAAAAAGCTGTTTTTTAATCAAATAATTATTTACTATAACATTTTATATATTTAACTAAACTTATATATAAAATGCTGAAGGTTTTAAGAAAGGATAATGATATTTCAATCAATTTTTTTATCTACTTTTAACTTATTATTTCAATTATCATTAGATTATTTATTTTGATTCTTTTTTAGTGATGTGATGTGATGATTTAATGATGATTGAAATAATGGATTAAAAGTGGGTCAAAAAGTAGGTTAAAATATCATTGTCGTTTAAGAAACAACTTTGTCAAAATTATTTCCCAAAAATTCTTGGTCCATAAAAAAGTTAACGGTAAAAACTATTAAATTATATTTACAATAATTTTTTAAAACAATTTATTTTGTAATAATATTTACTTTTGAAAAAGGAACCAAACCGACTGTCATAATTGCTTTGGGGTTATCATTTAGATATTCAAAAATATTAAAACCTTATTTATTGTATCGAGACTATAAACAAGATCGATAAATTATGTTAGCAGTAAATGAGAAAAAGAACAAACAACTATGACATGATGACATGGTAGGTGATTTGCTTGAAAGTGACCATAATCACACCACCAATCTTTTAATCTGACAAATGTATGAAATTGATTTAAGGAGATATTGGTGGGATGTTGATATCTCTTGCACCTCGAATTCTAAATTTATTGATTATATCGATGAACATGACAAAATGTTGATTGTTGTTAATTTTGGTTAAGTATGGCAATTATGTCTTATGCATCTTGATGGTTTACTCTTAACATGGAATCGAACTTCAAGCCTCGTTCAACAAACCATGTTTTTGTCCTTTTGAATGTTGTTTTTATTAGAGGAGAGATGGGTAATGTTTAAACTCCCTTTAACATTGAGTTCATGTACTCATCTAGATTTGTTGTCATGTGGTTGTATCTCCGCTCCCGTAAAAAGCATGAGACCACTTGTGTAAAGAAATTTTATCTATCCAAGATATAAGGGAATTGAGACCTTGTTGCGAAAATTTTTTCTTTCAAAATTGGTTGTCTGATCTCGTAAGCTGTGAAAACATAATAAATGAAATAACATATAGTTTCAACTAAATTAATGGATTTGATAGCAAAGGTGAGAAAATGTAGTACCCATGTTAATGATTTCTCTCTTTAGGTTGGCATTTTTTAAGTTTTTGTTGAAGTTTGAAGCCATATGATGTATACAATACACTTATTGGAGATTTTTTTATTCCCAATCAACTTTTTCCGAGCGTAAGACTGACAAAATGCCCCTGCCTCTATCAGTTATCAAACACATATTTGTCTCACCCTCACCTTCCACTATAACCAATGTCAAAGGAAATATGTTTGTATTCTCATCTTGAGCAATTACAGTTAGTAAGGTGACATGATATCTACATGTTAAGAATGTTCCATCTACTTGAACAACGAGCTTAAAATATTTGAACCCTTCGATGCATGGTTTGAACGTTCAGAAAACACATTCCAAAATATAGCATGATGTGTCTATCTCATTATCAACATTAATTGGAGAACCCGAGCATTTCACAATTGTCCTTGGATTACTATCTTAGATAGCTTGTAACCACCTAGGTAAGTCATTATAGGATTTCTCCAGTCGCCAAACTCCATCACAATCATTTTTTTATTTTTCTAACCACACTCTTTATACGTGGCCGAATAGCCGAAATGACATTTGATATCTGCAATCAAACTTTTAATGGGAATGTTGGAGTTGGTTTTCACATAATGGAACAACATAAAGGTTATTTGTGTTGAATCAAGATTACAATGATCTCGAGAAAGTAATGTTGAGAGACAAGTACAAGGTGTCATTGACACCCATTATTATAATTTATGCATCGTGCTATGTATATGTGAGGCTTTCATTCCAAACCGATGAATTTGTACCCATTGTTGATGTGGTATGATTAATTATAGAAATTGTTGTCTCCTTTGACTCGAAATGCATACATTCCTGTAGTTTAATTTTTAAATTTTGATTGGACTGCATGGATGGTTTGACAGCATCTTCTTCCTCATATGACATGTATTGAATGTCATCATCAAAACTAAATTTATTTATGATGTTTGGAATTAGAGGTTGATCTTTGGTATACTGTGAAGAAGAGCCTCAAAAGTTCTATGAATGCATGAATAGTTTTGATATGAATATGGTGTCCAATAAGGATTGCTTTGACATTGGTACACAAAATATATTGTGTGCGTGAATGAAATTGAACACAATTTACTTCTATAAGTAATGGTAATGTGCATAGATTATATTGATTAATGAATTAATGAATTCGTAGTCATGTTATCACTACTACAAATTACAAGTAGAAGTCTCGCTGGTGTAGAGAAAAGTAAAGTTTGTTGCATCTGGTGTAGTGTAAGTCGTACATCTACAAAATAATGGAAAATGTGCCCCCCATATGTTTTCAATACACTAAAAACGTGCTCTCCCTACATGTTTTCAGTACAAAATTCGTCCCTTTCCCAGACATTTTCAGTACAATGAAAATGTGCCCCCTAAACGACGTCAACATTTAAATAGTCAACCCCCTACACGACTTTCATTATTTAAAGGTGGGCTCCCTGGAAGACTCAAGTAATTTCACCTCAGCCCACTATTTTCTACTCATGTTGGGCACAGAAAAGATGACCATATCAAAGCAATTGTAGGGGAATCTCTATCCACCACTGTGTGGGTCTTTTGCTTTAAACTATTGTTCATGAACATGACCATGAGTTGCACCTCCTACCATGACCAATAATTGGTCCATGACAAAATTAAAGTTGGCAACACCTCACACGCATTGGCTTCTTGTGTGTGGTGATTCAAAGTTGTAAATGTCATCATTGATTGATGGAAAGTAAAGCATGTTATCTACATATGCTGGTTTTTATTTAAATAGCTTTGGTATTGTTCAAGTAGGCACTATAAATCATTTTACTCTTCCTTCATTTGCATTACTCATTCATCAACTTCACTGGTACTATGTTTCATTACTGTAATTAAATCATTTTTTATAAATTTGACTTCTTTATGGCAAGGATGTGATCTGAACTTTTAAAAACCAAACAAATAACTAGTTTCATATCAATTAAATAAATTAAATATATTGGACTCCAAATATTTTAGTAGTCAAGTGTTATTACAGTGTTTATTAATTGTTTTTGTTATCGATTAACAATTATTTTGTCATGTAATTTGTAGAATATCATGACTTATAATCAACATATTCCAATAGACGTGTCCCTTTTGCATATTAAAATAATCATATTACAAAAGATATTTGGGATGACAATGAAAGAGTACTCCGTCCCAGACGACATGCAATCTGGATCATTAAAAACTGAAACCAAGTTGATGAGAGGGTAACTAATTTAATTAATCTAGCGAGATTTGGCCAAGTGTTAAAATTAGACAACATGGAAATCAACCATGTCTTAGTCACAACACTTTGGAAAAATGGAGAATTGAAACTCACACCTTCTAGTTTCAACTTGATGAAGCCATTACAATACTTAAGGACGTCACACTCAATTGGGTCCTGAAATTGATGGGGAGCCTGTCATTGGCCTCAGTAGTGGAACACTCATCAACGAGTGTATAGAAGTATTGGAGGGATGTACCACCTGAAACAACATTCACAAAAAATAGAATTAAGATGTTTTGGTTGAGCAATAAATTCCAACAATTGCTAGATGACTGCCACAAATGTTATCATAGCTCAATACGCATGAAGCCATATTATAACATTAATTGGCAATTAGTTAATGCCTTATACTTTTGCCAATTTGGTCCATTTGGTGTTTCTACTACTACTAAGAAACTTGGGAAATGTTTTCAACTTTAGTTGGGGTTCTTTAGTATTGTCATGTTTGTATCGTGCTCTAGATCTCGATACTATGTTTGATCAGGAAAATATTGTAGGATGCATGTTACTTCTATAATGTTGGGTTATGGAGAGAATGACATGCATTTCTCCATAAATACACCTATTGATTGATGATGACATTGATGTGGGTTTAGGTTTCCCCTTAAGCATAAGGTGGTCTCACACAATGCAATCTGCCTTCCGTGATACCCCCACTATCAGACAATTTTGTAAGAGATTTGACTAGATCCAGCCTAGATATGTAGTAAATAACTTCTTACAAATTTTTGCAATAGGTGATTTGTATTTTAATTTCATTTTAACTAAAATGTATCCATTTTTTTAGTTCCTATGGACCCCTTACTTGTTCATGGTTGATTGTCATTGATGTTTCTTTGATTAGTCGAACAATTGTTCCTCTAATATGTTATGTTATTGTAGAATCTCACCAAGCTGGTGGAGTGATGCGCCAATTTAGGTTCTGACAAAACCTACCATCGGATCCAATGAACCTTGATGACGCTTACAGAGATTATATGAGAGGAAGAAAAAGAAATTGACAAGAATACCATCAATGATGGATCACAATGTGGAATGACCGACACATTCATCTCGTTCAATGAACGTTATTTAACAGAAATGGTCATTTGCTTGACAACACTGTACATACAATGGTACATCGGTCATACTATCTACTACTAGGGATGTCAAAATTCATAACCACGGGTATCTGCGGATAAAACCCGCAACGAGTAGAAAATGAATATTGTAAATGGATACATGTAGGTAACGTGTACAAGTAATTTTTATACCCACTTATTAATGGGACGGGTACGAGTATCATAATATATGTACCCGTGAATACCCCTACCCGTTACACTTTAATTTAAATTAAAAAAATAAATTAATAAAATGATTCAAAATATTAACACATTGATTTTAAATGTGTTATTTTTTATCAGTTGATTTTAAAATATAATCTCCTTTTTTCTGTAAATTATCATTCTACAATATTTGAAATTTATGAACATTAAGTATTTTATTTTATTTTAATTTATAGTTAAAATATGTTGTTAAATATATGTATTTTATTTTATTTTATCATATATGTTAACTAATAATGTATTTACAATATGATATTTTTACTTTTCTTAATTTTATTTGGTAAATAGTAAGTTTAGACTAAGAGAAAAAATAAATATGTCTCTACAGTAAAAAACTTTAAGTTTGTTAATTTCAATTAAATTTAGTTAATTGTAGAGATAGTTAAATGCATATTTGGGATCTTTAGTAACTATCATACTTGTTATTAAAAGAAAAGTTGACATTAATATGTAATTATTTCATTATTTTTTATTTTTGTAAATTTAAAATCCTTATTAATTACTTCAAGATTTATTACATATTAATATAATTTTATTCTTTAATAAACACATATAAAGTTTTTAAATAACAATTTAATTATCTCAATCATTATTAATAAAGTTTAAATGAAAATAATAAAATTAAAGTTTTTATTCTTGATACCTATGAACATTTGTGTGCATTTCAATTATATATTTTTTTTACTACTCACGCGGATCACCTGTTTCAAACTAGTTGTTTATATTTAAATAAATGTTTGATAACTCCAAAATTAAATTGATATCTTAAAAAATTATCTATATTTATACCTGATATTTAATAAATATCTCAGGACAGTTTTACTTTACAATAATTAATTAATTAATTAATTAATTAATTAATTTAACAAGAAAATGCATTTCAGTCAGAGTAAAATTACATCAAACTAAAAACAGCTTTTAACCAATGGGTAAATAAAAAATAACCTTACCGAAAAGATTCCTGCACACCAAATCACAAGACAACACAACATCTGAATAAACTGATCCCAACTCAACAGAAAAGAGAAAAACACAACTTACACTGAAATATAGGAACAGTTACTATTGTTTATAGTAATTCAAGTCCAACTAAATTTTGGATTTTTTTTTTTCTTTTTGTATAAATTTTCACAAAATATATAATTACATGTCATATTAAAATGACAAAAATTAAGAATTCTGAAAAAGAAAATGTAAGAATAATTTATTGAGAAATGCAGCAAAACAAACAGCAATTGAGGAGATTTTATTGGTAACAGGGTCGCATATTATTATATGGTTAGTGTTAGGAGCAAGCACTGTGTGTGTCCTAACTTGTAAGTTATCTAAACACAGCTTTCACCCTTTCTTCCTGTAGCCGGTTTCCGGCAAAACATGTTTGACGGCGCATGAATTCCGTCGAATCATGCGGCGTACCCGAGATCCGGTCCTTCTCCGCACTTGCAGGTACATCCACTTTATGCTTTCTCTCTCACTCCCCGTTCTAGAAATTCATGCATTTTTTTTCCTTCCTTTTTGTTTTGGATCGGAACCCAGTTCCTGCTTCTTGAATTGGATCAGAGTACATCCTTTATCTCAAAATTTAATTTTTCTCTCTGGGAGTTTGTGTTTGTGTCTGCATGCAAGTTTGTTCCATTTTATATTTGTTCATTGTGAATTTGCAGATGATTCTGTCTCTGAGGCCGGAAAACAGATAACGAAAATTGCTGATTTTCTGGTATTGCGAGAATCTCATATCTTTGTTGCCACAACTCTATTTACTGTTTTCTCTCTTTTTATCTGAGGTTATGGTTTTCCAGTTAATGTACCAAATGGGTTTAAGTCCCGTAAAGGGATGATTATTTAGTATAAGGTGGTTCCAGATTTTAATTGAAATTCATATAGATTTGATGGAAAGACTACAGAGATGGAGTTTGGTGGCATGTACTTTGTGGCTGTGGGTTGCATATGAAGTGACTGTGAAGATTTTTGCTGGGGTTTGCTGCTGCTGAAGGGTTGTTGACATGACAAAGAGGATACGTTTGGCTGCTTGTTCCTTGCAGGAGGATGAAGAGAAAGAGAATAATAATAGCTTTGTGGAATTGGATACAAGGGTAGGAGGTAATGATGGTTTTCCTAGAATTGGACCAAATGATTCGCTTCTCCCTGGTCTTTTTGATGATGTTGCGCTAAACTGTCTTGCTTGGGTTAGTAGATCTGATTATGCTTCACTAGCATGTATAAATAAAAGCTACAACTTGTTGATTAGGAGTGGGTATCTATCCGGGCTGAGGAAGAAGTTAGGGATTGTGGAGCTAGAGCATTTGGTTTATTTGGTTTGTGATCCAAGAGGGTGGGAGGCATTTGACCCTAAGAGAAATAGATGGATAACATTACCTAAAATACCTTGTGATGAGTGTTTTAATCATGCAGACAAGGAGTCCTTGGCTGTGGGGGGTGAATTGTTGGTGTTTGGAAGGGAACTGATGGATTTTGCCATTTGGAAGTACAGCTTGATTTGCCGTGGTTGGGTGAAGTGTGAGGAGATGAACCGACCTAGGTGCTTGTTCGCATCTGGCAGTCTTGGTTCAATTGCCATTGTTGCTGGTGGAAGTGATAAGTATGGAAATGTTCTTGAATCAGCTGAGTTGTATGACTCTTCTTCAGGTACATGGGAACTGTTGCCGAACATGCACACACCACGTAGATTGTGCTCTGGTTTTTTCATGGATGGCAAGTTCTATGTGATTGGTGGCATGTCAAGTCCTACTGTTTCATTGACTTGTGGGGAGGAGTATGATCTTAAGACAAGAAATTGGCGGAAAATAGAGGGTATGTACCCGTATGTTAATGGGGCTGCTCAGGCTCCTCCACTTGTGGCAGTTGTGGATAATGTGCTGTATGCAGTTGAGCATCTTACCAACATGGTGAAGAAATATGACAAGGAAAATAACAGTTGGAGTGAACTGGGAAGACTTCCAGTTCGGGCTGATTCTTCAAATGGATGGGGCCTGGCTTTCAAGGCTTGTGGAGAGAAACTTCTGGTTGTGGGTGGACAAAGAGGTCCAGAAGGTGAAGCTGTTGTACTGAACTCATGGTGTCCTAGGACAGGGGTCAGGGGTGGAACCATAGATTGGCAAGTACTTGGTGTTAAGGAGCATGTTGGGGTGTTTGTTTACAATTGTGCTGTTATGGGATGGTCTGGTGAGATGCTTCTAGATTGACTCACCACAACATTTGCTGCTATCTACAATCTGACTTAGCTTTCAGGGGTGCTTGCTTCCTACTTCATTCATCTCATTTACTAAGCTAATTGTCTGAGAATTCGGGTTTCTACTTTTGACATCTTCAAATTTGGATGCGTTTCTCGCTTTCATGATCCACAATTTTTATTTGCTTTCAACATTACTTAGTAGGCTTACACGGATATGTTCTGGTATCCTTTCTTATCCAACTATGTAAACCAATAAATCATAGTTTTATTTTTTAATACTTCAATGCTCATTCTTTGCTTTAGTGTATGGTGTTCTGTTATATTTTTCAAAATTTATGCCCTCTGTGTATGCTCAGTGGAATAGTGTGTGTTTGAAGAGAATTTGGATTCTCGACTTTATATGTTGTGTCTTCAAAATAACACTGATTTTGATATTTTAAAGTACATCTAAAAGATTTTAAAGTATCACCAACATCCGTGTATTTTGAAGATACTTAGCAGATAACAGTACAAAAAAATTCAGTAAAAAGTCTGAACTCATTTTGAAAGAGTTTTCTCTAGAGTTTGAAACTAAGCTTCCGTGGGTTGTGGACCGTAACTGATGCACCAAGTTGAAGGATGAAGACTGCATCTCATATTAGGCCAATAATATTAGATAGCCGCCAAAAGAAAATGAGGTCCCCTCAGTTCTATGATGTCATTTTACACATTGTCGACAGTTCCAGCTGTACTTCCTTCATTGAGACACTGTTTTCATCTTCCTTTATTTGTTTAATTATACAACTTGAACTAGAAATGATTCTCCTCATTAATCATCTGGTTTAAGTGGGAGACTGGGACCATCCTTTATTACCTTGATGAACTAAATTAAAATTCATGACAGAAGGCTCAGTGCAATGGCCACTATTCATTGAGTTACAATAATTTATAGTTCACTCATTCTTGGGCCATGCAGTAAAAAATATACCCCTCTTGTTTCCTCACAAAAGGGAAAAGTTTTTATAAATACCTCGTAATTATATTATATTCACCATTTGTGATCACAGTACGGGATTATCGGTTTTGATGTATACCTGTTTTGTGCTCATCCTTTTCCTACTTTTACTACTTTGACATTAGCGAATTATGTTAGCCATGTTGTTGGGAATACATTGGTATGTGTGTTTCCAATAAGTGATTTTAGCCACTACTACATGTCGGTGCATATATTCCTTGGAAACTAGAATTATATTTCTACCAATTAGGTGAAAGGGGATTGGACGCCAATCTTTCTATTTTCTAGGACTTCAAATGAAAAACAATTGTCAAGGAGAATAAATAATTTTTTACAAGTTCAATTTAACTATTTTAAATGCCTAATTCTTGTATTGACATGGAGAATAAACAATTTTGAAGATTGTGACAACAATTTTTGCTGTTTGTTTCTTTTGAAGTTCGAGATTTTTCCCAAAAAAAAGTCACATGAGTATCATAGACTCAACCCATTACTTCAATTCTAAAAAAAAAAAACATGTTGTTCGTTCCAAAAAGAAAAAAATAGTATCTGGTACAACTCTGGCAGCACAGAGGAGGGGATTTCAATAAAAATAAAACTGTCAACCATGTAATATATCATATCGGTTCCTGCAGATATTTTAAAATACAGGAGAACAAAACATGGAATGGAGTCAAATTATTCAATCAAATTGAATTTGAAGAGTATCAAGAGTTAATGCAGAATGCTTTGACAAGAGCAGCAACTAAAAAGTCTGGAAATTTTAAGTTGACATAGCATCATAAACCTCCAAAGAAGCCTCCATTCCACTGGTAACCTCTTTTGGCATTAGAGCACAATCAACTGAGTTGAAGGAGGCACATGAGGTTTGAGAGCATCAACATACCATATTGTCATATCACGTTGCGTTTCTCTAATGCTGGCCTTGACATCAGGTGATCTTTGCACATGCATTGAAGTCAAGGGATCCACAACGATCCTGTTCAGATTTGGTGCCTTTTTAAATATGCTGATCAGCAACTCAATTTGACATGAGTCTCTTCGGTACCCAGACACTTCCAGCTCCCTCAGGTTTGGATACTCATGCTTCAGATTGGCCTTCCACCCCTCATCCAATTCCCAGATAGTGGTCCTCATGAACTGCCAAATCACAAATACAGTTAAAAAATAAACTTTAAACTTAATTCAATTCCACAAAATAGACTAATAAGATGAGATTTGCACTCACTTATATACTATAAACTTGTTTTATCTCTTATCGATGTATAATTAATGTGTGACTTCTGACATATACAAACACATATCTAATTGTGATTGACATCAACATCTGAGAATAGCATTCACAACAACAACATGGATGAACATGTTGTAGATCTTGCATGTTTGTTTAATATACGCACTTTGGTTTAAATTTGGAATTGTTTAGTTAAGGTTGTGAAAAATGCTGCGTTTTAAATTCAAACCTCAGCAGATAATATAAATTCGATATTTTGTCATTCTTTACCTTAATCTTAAGCACGCTTATTGAAGGGAATGCACTCAGCAATGAAACAGTACGATCAAGTTGCCCTCCACACCTGTGACGAATTCGCAGTTCCAGGTGCCTAACATTACCTAACACAGGCAGGGCTTCAAGAATTCCCTGAAAGTGGATCATGTCATGAAACATAAAAGAAAAAGACTCATCAAAGGAAAGAGAGTAAAAATGCTATGATCACTGACCCCATAAAGTATGAACAGTTCCAATTTCAGAACATGAACCTGCGAAAGCACTGCATAAAGTTGAACATCTTCCATGTTCGAGAGCAGGTAATTACAATATTTTCCTCCAAAGGAGACCTCCACAAGGCTTGGAACAGTTTCAAAGTTAAAATTTCCATAATCTCCAGTGTACGAAAATGTCACGAGATTTTCAGCACAGATATGAAGATGCAAAATATGACATTCAACCAACTCCAAATGCTTCAACATCAGTCCTTGACCCTGAACTTTCAAGCGCATAACGCTTTTTGATCCTCTGACACATAATGTTTCAAGCACCGGACAAGATGCTAGAAAACTCTCAATGATCTCACCACTCACGTCCACAGAAGCCAAACGCAGAACTCTCAGTGCCCTCATTTCAAAACTCTTTGACAACACATTACGAATGTTCTCACTTATTTCAAAGAATGGTTCCATGAAATTGTATGAAAAATCCAGGTCCAACTTTTCAACATTCTTCTCAGCAGCAAAGTTCACCCACTCAGTCACCTTCCAAGGGTTGCCCATATCCATGCAGATTCTGAGTCCTTGCATGGAGTGGCATTTCAGCGATTTCATCACATGTTGCAAACGGCTCATGAACCTCTCCCACTCACGAACAAAAACTTTGCACTTGGTCAAAAGTCCAACATGCTCATGACGCAAGAGAAGAGTCCTGAGAGAATTATCAAAGTCCAAGTCACCATTGAAATAGGTCCATTGATATCTCCATGTAGTTGACAACACGCTGGTTCTAGCAGCTTCTTTCAATGTCAACCGAGATAAAACATTTGCAATGATCTCATTCGGCATGGTGCTTAGGATGTCTCTCTTTTCAATTCTGTTCCATGTCACCAATATTTTTCTTGGCATTTCTTGTGCGATTATCTTCCCCTGAGTCATTTTTTCCTTGACAAAAGCAGAAAATATTGCCACAATATTTTTTAGTAAACTTGGCAAAAACAACAGTATGAGATTTCTACAATGAAACTGTAGTGATCGTTTATCGATCAGGATAAACATGTAATTAGATTTCAAATACTAAAGTCATTTTCATACAACTTTAAAAAGAATACACATATACCTCTATTATACTTATTAAGCACCCATTTTTGTTTTTCATAGTTTGGATTTTTTTTTATATACTTTTATCTAAAACTTCAAAAATAAAGTCTTTATAAACCAAAAATAATTTACTTTTTTTACGTATTAAACATTATTTCAATTTAACATTTGATTTTGAATGTGTAAAACACAACTCAAACATCGTTTAATAATTACATAAATCTAACGTAATTGGATTTCAAAAACGTTATCTATTATTTTTTAAATTTAAAATCAAAATATACAAAAATTTAGAACAATCACGAATCCCAAGCCTAAATTTACCAACTAAAAATATATTAAAAATACCAGTGTCAATAAATATATATATATATATATATATATATATATATATATATATATATATATATATATATATATATATACTAAAATCTCTAAACGGAAAATCTAAAAACTCTTCACAGATATATAAACATAAACGAGACTTACAAAGAAATTTTATAGATATCGTGATTGTGATAGAAAAAAAAAACAAAAAAAATTATAATAATGATCCTTTATATTAGTAGTCATTGTGAATCAACTATTTGGTAACTTGATTATCTACTAAATAAAAAATAAATAAATAAAATATTATAAATATAAATTTAAGACATTTTTTATAAAATTCAAGCAACAAGGCCATACAGTACTAATCAACTAAACAATAGCTCACGAAACACATAAATCAAAATAAATAAATAATAATGATCTAAAATATACATTTTTTAGATTATTTGTTATACATGTAAAATATATTTATTGGTTTTACTAATAACTAATCTCCATCACAAAAACTAGTTTAACAAGAGTTGTAATAGGGTTCCATTTTCATCTAGTTCATAAAATTCAAATTCAAGATTTACCAATGAGTTAAATTTAACTTAAATTACCGTAAGAATAAATACTCAAGCAATAGCTTTAATGTGCTAAATTATTTCCACACAGCCAATAATTAAACCCTGTTCATCACACCCTTGCTCACACACATGTTTTTTTATCTACTTATGAAAAATGTGAAGAAAAAAAAAACAGAAAAGAAATAACATTTATGAAAGTTGTGAATTGATCTTACATAAAAAAAAAACACAGCAAAAAGTACTATAAGAAAATTATTTGTTAGAATAAGGTTGTTTTTTTTATTAAAAGAAAAATCTGTGATCAATTCTATAGAAACAAAGAAAAGATTAAGGAATGCATGAAAGAGGAAACATACCTGTTAAGAGTTCCTGGTACAGAAGAGAAATTGACTATTGATTGAAGTTTGTTGTCTCTCAACAAAAAATGTTGGAGAAAATTGAAATGCACAATAAAAAAGAAGCTGTCTTCTTTTATTACAGAACAGGTTGATCACAAGACACAGACTCAACCATTTATATTTGACCTGCTGTATTAATTATTTTTGCACAATTATTTAATTTTAAAGTTAACTGTTGTGTTGCAAATTTGTAAATTTCGCGCTGAAAGGAAATAATTCAATGAATTGAAAATTATGTTTAACTTTGAATTTGAAAAAAAACTAGCGTTATTTTGTATATACCTTCCAAATTTGTGTTCAATTTAATATTTTTGAATATAATATATATACATTTTTTTCTGTTTTTCTCTCAAGTGTTTTTTCTTCAACACATTCTTGTTTTAGACACAGTCAAATACTAAATGTGAATCTCTCTTTTAATATGAAGTTGATACTTAGTTTTCAACCTTTATTGATGCATGATATAAAATGTTGAAAATTGGTTGGTTATTCGTTTTCTTTTCAATTCAACCATTAAAAATGTTAGGATATATTACTATTTGTAAAATTATCTTTTTAATAGTTTTAGCCTTGACTATATTTATTATATACATAATTCTAGATGTTATTAGGGAAACATTTACTTTGAAAGAGAACAAGAGTTAAATAAATCAAATTAATCATGATTGATATGGATAATATATAAAAATAATCATGATATACATCAAGAAAGAGTTTATCTGTTGAAGGCTCAAGATGATAGTTATATTTTTTTTATGTGTTTTAAGAAAGTATATATTAAAAAAAACAACTATATAGAAAAGAGTCATATATAAGACATGTTAAAAATATAATTTTTTTTAATTATTTATCAATTAAGACATTATAAGAAAGAAAGAAACATCTGGAATCTCGAGTGACAGATAAGTAAAGTAAATATAAAACTGTTCGAAATTATAATTTACATATAAGTTTTCTTGTCTGTAATTAAGTGTTACAAAAATTATTTGTACTAAACTATGCAATACTTAAAGTAGAAATCACAAAAGTAAGAATGATATTGTGTTTTTTATAATCCTTTTTTTTTCAATTTCTTATGCAAATTCTATTTCCATCCTTTTTTTTTGTTCAAATTCAGTTCTTTTTTCATCTTTAGTAATTTATCTTTCACAATTACACTTTGGTTAATTCGGAAACTTACCGTAAAATTAATATCGAACGGTTACCTGACACAGTAGTGTAATATGGTTACTCGAATTTACTAGATCTCTGTTTGCGGTTGAAAGTTGATGGGCCTGATGATTTGGGCCAATGTACGAACCGGCCCAATAGATACTCGTTACGAAAACGGAGGTAGTTGCTATTGAAGAACAAGCAGTTTTCGCAGCGAAGACAGTGCCCAGTGGGTTAGTGGACAATGGCGGAACCTGTCGCCAACACCCAACTCTCTCCCTCTAAAACCCTAGACTCAACCAACGGTCATGATTCTACTATGGAACCGAATCAAATGCTTCCACAAGACGCTCAACTCAATCAAGAAAACGACGGCGTCGTTTCGACGGGGAAACGGAGTAGGGAAGACGACGACGGCGAGGAGCGTTCGCTTCATCCCATGTGGAAGACCAGCCTCTGCTCCTACTACAGGAGCCACAACAACACATGCAACCACGGTGACACGTGCCGCTACGCGCACGGCGAGGAGGAACTGCGCCCTCGCCCCGATAACACGTGGGACCCGACCTCCGAGCGCGCGAAGAAGGCATTGAAGACGGAGACGGACGAAAAGTGCGCCGCCTCGGAGGACGTGATGATGACGGAGGCTGTTGTCGACGGCGACGATATCGATTCCAATCACGCGTTTAGCAAATGCTTGGTGCATTTGCCGCGTAGGTGGTGTTCCGAGGATTTGAGGAATTTTCTCAGCCAGCAGGTTTGGTTATTTGGTTTTGTTTTGGAGATTTTGATTTCCAGTTCACTTAAGTTGACATTTTCAATTTAATACTTTTTTTTCTCCTTTTTGCAGGGTATAGCTTTTAAGTATGCTAAGAAAAAGAACGGCATGATGATTGGTTTTGTTACTTTTGAAGATGAAGAACAATTGAAGAGTTCATCAAAGGTATTTTCTAATGACGAATGATCCATTTAATATCGTGTTTTCACTGGAAATTGGCAATTGATGGTTTATAATTTCCAATTTAATAGGATTTAGAAGGAAAAACAATTGGCAACAAAACGGTAAAGGTTGCTGATGTATTAAACACAAATAACGACAAATTGACTGGTGATGGTTCTGTGGGTAAGACAAGAAATTTGCGTGATGTAGTGACTCCTCTGGCTCACATTCCCTATGCTGATCAATTGGAGCAGAAAAAAACCTCTCTCATGCAGATTCTCAAAAAGCTTGTTAGTCACGATTGTTTCTAATTTGTCTTTGTAATTTTGTCTAGTATACACGTTCCTTACTTAAATAAAGAAAATTGATTTTTTTTCCTGGCAGACTAGAAATGCTCGCAAAGCTTGTCCAGATGGGGTTTCTCTTCCTGAGTGGATTCTCAATTCTAGGGAAATAGGTAGTGTGTTGTTTTATGTCTGCAAACTCCTTCAAAGCTTCAAGAATGATTTTATTTGTGGTTCTGAGTTTTAGCATTGGGCTGTGTCTTGAAAATAACTTATACAGTTGTCTTCATGATTTAGTGCACCCTGTATGTTCTCTTTCGAGAGCTGGAGGGCTGTTATACGTGGAAACATATCAGATTTTTAATATCATATGCAGTTCTTTTACGAATTCTTTACTTCTGCAGGTGGTCTTCCGTGTAAACTAGAAGGTATTATTGCATCTCCAATTGTAGATGGATACCGGAACAAGTGTGAATTCTCTGTTGGATATTCTCTGAAAGGCAATGTGACTGTAGGTTTTATGCTGGGAAACTTCAGGTAGTCTAATCTTCTCTGTTTATAGTGCATTGCTTATAAGTTTTAGTTGTATACTAAAGCATTGTTGCAGGGAGGGTGTAACAGCAGTTGAGGAAGCAACCGAGTGCCCAAATGTTTCAACGATTGCTAGCAAATATGTTACAATGTTTCAGGAATTTCTGCAGCACAGTGATTTACCAGTTTGGAACAGATTTAAAAATACTGGATTTTGGCGTCAATTGACGGTATAATTTTGCTGGACTTGATGTTGAAAATTTAGGGTCATTTTTGAGTATGATGCACGATTATATTCATTTTTTTATATACTTCTTACCCTTTCTGAAGCAATTCTTATGTGATATTTCTCTTGTAAGGTCCGAGAAGGGAGAACAAATGGAAATACTAATCATGCTGAAACTTTTGGAGGCATTGCAGAGGTCATGCTTATTGTGCAGGTAATTTTTTATTTTTAAATTTTCTTGGTAAATGTATAGCCTAAAAAATGGTGTTTGGTAACATCCTTTAGGGTAGGGGAGGATTTGATGGTAAATGGATTGAATTGACTGACAAGCCAAATTAATCTGTACTTGTATTATCATGTAAACTTGTATGATTTATACAGGGAGACAAGATTCCTGATTACTTGAAGCATATGATTTGTATGTATAACTCTGTTTTCAAACGTTTTTTATAACTCCTTGGCTTTGGTCTTGATTATAGGTTTCTACTGCAAACTTTGATGATGCATTAGTAGCTGCTGAATTTAAGAGGCTTGCTCAGGCATTTGTTGCTGGAGCTACTTCGCATTGTCCAACATTACCCCTCACGGCTCTGTTTGTTCAGGTAGTAGTTATACTAGCATATCTATGTAAATATAAATTGGAAGGATAATGATGTTTCTGTTCCATTGTTTGCTAGATAGTAGCTATGTTATTATCCATCTCCCTCTCCCAGCATCAGTAGGTTAGGTTCCTTAAAATAAAAATCTCCAACATTCTCACATATATAAAAAAATTTCTTTTTTGTTGACATATCAAACTATCAAATTTAATAGAGTGATATGATTTCATTTAATTTTCTAAAAAAAAAATTAATATCGTAGTTGCTTTTACATTTAGGATCACCAAGGAATATCCAATGTGGCACCCGCTGATGCACCACTGCATTTGCTACCACTTCCTAAAGCAGGTGGGGATCCTGAGATAGATGAAAACAACAATGCCATGGATGTGAGAATCCATGATTATATCAACAATCTCCGGTTCTCTATATCTCCAACGGCATTTTTCCAGGTTCACAATCATTTTTTGAACTATTTCAAAGGGCATTCGTTCCCTTTTATATTGGAGATTTTAATCTAGTTCTGCTGTAGGTAAACACTCTTGCTGCTGAGAAGTTGTACTCACTTGCTGGAGATTGGGCATGCTTAGGTCCTGATACACTGCTGTTTGATATATGCTGTGGGACAGGAACAATTGGCCTGACATTAGCACATCGAGTTGGTATGGTAATAATCATCATTTATGTTCCTTTTTTCTTTTTTCCTGGTTTGCAGTTCTTGTATTTGGGGTGTTGACTCTTTAACCGTTTGGGAAATAATAATGTATGATGTGATGATTACTTTTGCTGAGGTTAAATGAACGTTTCAGACTGTTCTTTATGAATGAACAGTTTATTTTTTGAAATTCCGGAGTTTTTAGAAATTGGTTCACAGCCATATTTCTTTTGTTTTCTTCAGGTGGTTGGAATTGAAATGAATGCTTCTGCAGTGTCTGATGCCCATAGGAACGCCGAGATTAATGGCATAAAAAACATTAGATTTATATGTTCAAAGGTGAGATAATTTTATATTCTGGTTGAATTATTTAATGGCTGCTGCCCAGATAGACTGGATTACCGGAATTTTAGTTGATGTCGTATGTTTGGAACTGAATTTTATCTCGTGGAAATATTTTCCTTTCAATTTAATTGTTGACCTGTAAAATTGCACTTTTGGATTCTCTTATGTGAGGTAACAGGCAGAGGACGTGATGGGATCTCTGTTAAGGGAATACCTCAATATGACTAAGAAGCAAGATGATTCTAATACCCCTAAAAGTGGCTATGACATTCCTGAGGATAGTGCCTGCCCAGAGGCTGAAAATGGAGAAATGGCATCTCCCTGTCCAGAAAATAACAATGGAGAAGTTAGAAGTGAAGTTCAGAAGGATAGCACTTCTGAACAAGTTGACGGGATATCTGAGCAGGCAGAGAACGTGACAGGATCTCAGTTAAGGGATGATGTAAATGTGCCTAAGGAACAAAGTGACGATGCAAATGTCTGTGGAGGTGGCAATGACATTCCTGGGGATAGTACCTGCCCATGCCCTCAAACCAGTGATATGACATCTCGTTCAGAAAACAACAATGCAGAAGTTGTAAGTGAAGTTCAGAATGGTAATTCTTCTGAAAATGGCAACACTTCCATGCAACAGTTCAAAAATGTTGTTGCCATTGTTGATCCTCCACGTGCTGGACTTCATCCAACTGTAAGAACCGAGAACCATGTCCTTTATGAAGCGATTCCAACTGTAACTAATATGATATAGGGTCCTGTTTAAATAGGTTTCTCCATAAGAATTTGTAGAAGAAGAAAATAAAAAAGGAAAAGTGAATTGACATATTTCATAAATGAAATTAATTTATGCCTAAGTTAAGATTAGTTATTAGAGAAACTAAAATTTTATTTTTCTTCTTACTTTTTTCCTGGGTGTTCAAAAATAAGTTTATCCACACAGGTCAAGTTCATTTTGAGCACACTTGAAATTAGGTTATGTGAATGTCCGCGTCATACACATTCCCATTCCACCGATTTGGTGCTAAAAGACCTTCCTCTCTAGGACCAAAAATAAATAAATAAGCCAGGTTCTCAATTGCTTTACACTTGATCATGTATTATTGTGATTCCACCCGTCATTCACTATTTGGTTGTGTGGTCCTGTCCACAGTTCTGTAGATGATCATTATATAGAAACTTTCTTTGCATGACACTCGTCCAACATGGCTTGTTATTGCAATATTTTTCTTATGCCATATGATTGCAGAATACGGTAGAACTTCTTGTTGAAAAGTAGATTTTTTTTTTTTTTCACTTAAATTTAAATATCTGAGTGTTGAATTCTGATATCATAGGTAATCAAAGCTTTGAGAACTCATCCACGCTTGCGGAGGCTTGTGTTAGTTGCTCGGAACTATTATAACTCTTTAAATTTTATTTTTGTGCACTCTATCTAATTTTGGTTGGTTAAATGCAGTTATATATCCTGCAATCCTGAAACTCTGGTGGCAAATGCTATTGAGCTTTGTACGCCATCCCCGGCAAAAATTCAGAAAGGTAATAAAGACAACAGAGGATGGAGAAACATGAGCAGTGCTGGTCTAGCACGGCACAGAGCCAAGTCTATGCCCATCTCAGAGGCCTTCCATCCCGTAAAGGCTATGGCTGTTGATCTTTTTCCACATACTCCACACTGTGAATTGGTTATGCTTCTTGAGAGGTAGAGTGTGGACCAGAAACCCAAAGTCTCGTTTAATGCTAGGCTCACAATTTTATTTTTTATACTGCTTTTTTTTTGCGGTGGAATTAGTGCGTATTCTGACTTGCAAACAGAATTATGTTCAGGCATGACTTCGGATATTCAGCTGTTACGTTATTTCCTTTTCTTATCATGAAGCATTATGTGTCTTGTCTTTCTTATGGTCATTCTTTTAATTTTATTGTGGTACCTGGTGACCAGAAATTATCTGATGCTCTTAGAGTGAGCATCACTGAACGGTAACACTCCAACATCTCCAATTCTCCGGCATTCATTTTGGACCCACTTTGTTTACGCGTGAGTATTATAGGATGCAGTTCTTTTCGTAAAAGAAAAACGCTGAAAATATTATCTAGGGTGTTGTTTTTAAGAAAACGCGTTGAGTTATCCATTTCTCTTTTTACATTGATAAATAAAAAAGGGACTTTTACTTGGATAAACACGAACTGGACCTTAGATACCTACTCAGAAATGTTTGTTTATCAGATTGCTCTGTGAATACTTTTTCTTTCTGCACCTTCATTATTATTAACTACATCTTTATATTAGATCAAAATATTTTTCCTTGACTGTAAAGGAAGAAGAGAGAGCAAATTTTGAAAATAAAAAAAAGCTGTTTTGAAAAACTTAGTTTCGGAATGTATTTTATATGTTGAATTGAAAATTTCATTTTGAAAGGTATTATATAGGTTTTGGAAATTTTTATTTTGTAGTTCTGAAAAGCCTATGTTTTGCAATGTATTTTAAGTTTTAGAAATTTGCGTTTGAAAAAATTTATTTTGAAAATTCTGTTTTGAGAACTTTATTCTAGAAATTATGTTCCGAAAATTTTGAAAACTTTGTTTTAGAATATTTTTATAATAAGTAATTCAAAAAATCACTTTTTCAAAGATTTTTAACTGCGTGATGAAAAAGCCCTCTGGAATATGCTGAAGCTACATCTCTGGCTATCTTTGGCGGCACTTGTTAAGCATGATTTATGATAATTAAAACTGCGTAGACTTAGGGGAGTGGAAAACGTTGTCCATAATCAAATTGACGCTTAACATGTGATGTTGAAAGCCTACGACACGTGACTTAGTTATTAGCTAAGAATAGTTTAATAACTCCATAAGGTTTGTATGTTGGTTAGGAATAAAGTGATAGTTAATTACGTGTTCTGATTTAGTTAGAAATGCGTTTGCTTCACCCTATCATTCTATATTTTCTTGCTAGCAGTTATGAAAGAAGCAGGGAGGACACGAAACATTAATACACATGAATAATAATTTATTGAGGAGTGACAAGAGGTGTTAAAATGAGAAATTATCAACGTACATAATTATAAAAAATGATAATAAATAATAAAAGATTGGTGGTCATAAATTAAGGATCAACTCATTTAAACCCGACTCAAACTTAATTAACTTAAAGATTATATAAATTAAACCCGTTTGACCTACATTTAAAAAGAATGTTTTACAGTCCAATCCCAATGAATCTGGTGATGAGAGAAGTTAATTGTTAAGTTTAAACCCATTTGAAGGTGTATGTAATTGCTTAGTGGGAAACATTTATTGGTAAAAAGAGTGGTTGAGGCTCCTTCTCCCTTTGGAGTGTTGGAAAAATGGTGATAACATTAATTGATGTTAATTGAGATGTTTGGTTTCCACGTTGCATTGCAAATGTTTACATTAACTATTTATGGCTCCTTCTGTTTAGTGGTGTCACTATCAATTTTGTCTCCTCATAAAACAATACCTATTCACTCACACTACTTTTACTTTTACACCACCACTCTCTTAATAATTAAACTTTTAGTGCGTATTTGGTTTCCTTATAATATTTATAATTATCATAAAATAATAATATAACTTTGACTTTATTTTGTTTTATTTTATGCTGAGCAATTAATTTTGGATATACTATTGATTTTGAATTGAATTAACTCTCACTAGTCTTTTTCATTGCATAAACAATTATACCATATTTTGTTACTAATTTATTTTTTGGAATCACATATTGCAAATCAGTTTTACAAAATATATTTCTTTCGAAAATTAATTTTGTGACGGTTTACCCAAACTTTACACGTGCAGTATATGAGTATGTTACCAAGTTCTGAAAATATTATTTTAAAAAATAGTTTAATCACTTTATAATAAAAAAAGAAGATAAATCAATACTTTCTGATAAAAATGTTAATAAAGATGATTCTTAAAGAAAGGTTTTTGGAAAGAAGAATCAGAAGACAGAGAGAAATTGTCATCCTTTGGTGATTCACTAGTTTCCGTTCGTATTTTAGTTAACAAAAATAAAATAAAATTTTCATTGGAATAAAATTAAAATAATCTTATACATTTATTATAAACTATATGTTGACTTAGACTGTTTGGTATCAAAGGTTGGAGAAAGAATACTTTAACACTCCTACTTCACACTCCACTTTAATAGTATAATAATATATTAAAATTAAGTTAAAAATAAAATTAATATAATTAATATAATTTTATTTAAGATTGTGAGTGATTATGACAAAGGTTGGTATTTGGAACATAATTTTAGTGTTAAAGCAAATAATATTTCAAATGTAATAATTAATTTTAGTGATGTTATTTTACAAAATTTAAGATCGAAATATTAATGTAATATTTGAGGCTTGTAAAAGTGAAAAAGAGGTTTTATATACAACCTTTTGTTCCCTTTCAACCACTAACAAGACCTTTTCTATTATATTCAACAATCTCACATCGCATAAAAATAAAAATTAATAATAGTTTAAATATTTAAGTTACGAAGTGAACGATACAACAATGGATCATAATATTTTCCAACTCATGAAACTTATTTTAATTGTTGAAGTTATTACTACAATTTAATTTAAGCAGAGAAAAAAGAGTAAAACTTAAATTCTAAATTTCAATTAAATTTTAAAATTTAATATTGAATAATGTTTACAAATATATCTCTTCTAGGAATATATATATATATATATATATATATATATATATATATATATATATATAAAAATTTATATTTTATGAAAGCTGGAGAAATTGTCTAAAACATAGCAAGAAAGTCCCAAAAAAATATTTATACTATTATCATTATCCTGTAATCATATATTTTTTTAAATTTAGAAATAATAAATTAAAATGTTACTATTAAATTGCTTAAACATAATATTTACATTACAAAATCAACTAATTCAAATACAAGTCACAATTATAATATATTAAAAATACAGTTCTCTGATATAATATTTTAAAACTAAATTTATATTATATAAAATATTTATTTACATAAATAATTATTACATACATGGGTTGGATAGATACTATAGCATCGTGCCTACATTCATTCTCACTAAAATATATTAAAGTTGCTGTGATTTAATTATTTTCCTATTTTATTAGAAATATTTTCCCTTCTGTCTTTAGTGTTTCTTTTTGACTGGTCAGAATTGGAATGCAATTTGTTAATGGACATAATGTCTTCTTTTCCCACTATAATTGTTGACTTTACTTCAAACTAAATAATTGAATAGTGTATAATTATATTTTAGCAGTGCCCTAAAAGTTTTAGTAAATAATGTAATTAAATATTTTTTTTATTGAAATCACTGCAAAGGAAATCATAGAAAGAGTATTACTATTAATATCACTTTCTAATACGATTTATTTACTATTATTTTAGACATATTCTGCTTCCATTAATGACTTCATGATTTATTTACTGATAGTTTGTTAGTGCCATCATGTCTATCAAAAGCATAACTGTTAAATTTTGTTTGATAGTTTGAAAATTTAAATATCACAAAAAAATTTGGTAAAATGTTTGGTGAAATCATACCTTCAGCAGGTGTTTGTTTGTCATGTAGTTTGGTTTATTTCTGGAAACAAAGATATCCAAACAAAACATAAAGTTATAATCAGATTTAGTTTAAAAGTGACAATAGGAATAAAATTGTGATTTAGATTGATGTTTACCTTTTTAATTTTTTATTAACACAAACTAAGATTTAATAATAACTTTTACTATAAAAAAATAAATTTAGTTTTAAATAGTAACTTCACTCAAATTACGATGTTATTAATGGTTGCATAGCTAACTTTTTAATATGATGTAGAAGATTAATTTTAAAAAAATATTAAATCATTTGTTAAATAAATATTTATGTTAATATTTGATTATTAAATACTAACTAAAATAAATATTAAAAACTAAATAATCACTGAGTGTATGCAAATTTGAAAGAGCCACATATATTAAAAGTAATGTTTTTTTTAATATATTATCTTTTATCTTACTATTATATAAAAATGATTCTTTATTTTACTGTACATTTTTTTCTCTCCAAGTTTACCCTTTGTTAAGTAATCACTTATCAATTTTATTCTTTAAGTGACATTTTTTAAATTTAACCTTTATTTTGAAGTTCGACCATTTTTCTTAAATTTAATCATTTTTTAAAACTAAAATAACAATTTATAATAAAATATTACATACAAAATAAATAAAAACAATCTAAAATAAAATTATAAAAAATATTTATATTCATTTTTATAAGTATAATTTTATTATTTTCTGTTATCATAAAAAATGGTTAATATTGTTTTTGGTTTTTAATTTTTGGTGAAAATTGGAATTAGTCATTTTTTAAATTTTAGACCAATTTAGTCACTCAACTTTAAAAATGCATGAATTTAGTCATTTTAATTATATTTTATTAAGTTTATTTGACGTTTCAAATATATTTCTAATAATATTTCAGCTAATATTGAAACAAAAATGTGTCAAACATTAAAAACAAAAAACTTAAAAGTAAAATTGATTATAAAAACTATATTCACACAGGGGAATAATTGAGCTTAAATTTTAAAGATCGACTATTTTTAAATTTTAATAAAATCATATTTAATCTTAAAAAAAAAATCAACTCATTTGATATGTTTTCACTAATATATATTAAAAAGAATTGGGGAAGCCAAAGTCCCTATGCTCCCAAGGAGCTCTCTGCCTCTACAAATATGGTTAGTATTAACTTAGCATAATATGTATACACGTAATTAAGTTAGTATTTATTAAACAAACACTAACATAAATATTAAAAAATAAATAAGGTTAAAGTCAGCTTAACAAACGCTGACCTTATTTAGTTATAATATTTTATTTATATAAATGCTAATAATAAAAAAATGAAAAAATAAGATTAATGTGAGTTTAATAAACACTAACTCATTTAATTTTAATATATATTTAAAATATGTACGTGCTTTTCATGTTGAATATGGACCTAAGATTACTTTTAATCCAATGATTCAAATTTAATGATGATATATCTCTTTACTCATAATTTTATTTTTTTATTTTTTATACATATCTCACCATGCTCATCTTGATCGTTGACATTTATAAATTTCCTTATTTTATGTCTTTTACCAACACTAATATCATTCATTCACACTCATCTCCTTCCTCTACACTCATATTTTCCTTCCAGACACATTCATTTACATTTTTCTTATATTCTTTTTCTTTTCTCCTTCATCCACATTATTCTTATCATCTCCTTCCTTCATATATGTTTCTTTTATCTCACTTTTATTATACATATTTATTGCTTTCATCTAGGGTTGCAATGCAGGTCGGTCCTCATAAGGTCCGCACAACGTGGGCAGACCCCCCGCATATTCCTTGGCCCGCATGCTTGCAGACTAGCCTGCTTTTTTTTTAATTTTTATGATAAAACTTTTGATGTTTAAAAGTTGAGAAATTTAAGAAGTTCACAAAATTAAGAAAAGACTTTGAGGAATTAGATGATAAATTGATAATTCAACATTTTCATCATATTCATACTATGACATACACAATGTATTCTTTAAATTTTAGCACATTAAAAAATACATAATACTTATCTTTTCCAGTTATACAAGAATTTTAAATGTTAATGCAAGAGTTCATCAAAAGAGTAATTAATATACACAAGTGCAAGTTTTTTTTTTTTAATTTTATGTGGGTTTGTGGGCCTACATGCTCACTACCCTGACCCGCTCTGCGTTTTTTTTTCATGGACTGCGGGTCGAGGCGTAAGATCAGGTCCTAATTGCCACCCCTACTTTCATCTACTTTAATTTTTCTTTTAATTTTTTTATTTATATTTATTAGGTATGGAGTGATTATATGAGAATTTTCTTAATGTGTGTCATTAACATCAATCAAACCGACACTAAATAAAATAAATTTTACAAATAAAAATAAGTTAATTTCGGTTTAGATGATGTTAAATTGCTTTAATAAAAAAATTATTTAAAAATTAATTATTTTAGAGTTGACAATACTAACAGATTAATATTCTTAATTTTAGAGTCATATATACACGCAACGACGCAGTATCAACGCTAAAAATGATTTAACATCAACTTTTGTTTGTTAACATCAGGAAACACTAATTTTCTCGTAATATTTCATAAATATTTGTTATGTTTATATAAATTAAAAAAGTTATAGTTAAAGTATTTTAGTTTATATATTATAAGTATACATAACCATTAAAAGATTATGACATCCATTAAATAAGATAGATATAAGTATACATCCCCAAATCAGCCTTAAAAAGATGCAATATTTTTGTATTAATCTATTTTCTTACTTCATATATGTTTGATTCGATTTGGAACACGTTGGATGACTTGACAAGACAATGCCCAAACTAGTGCTACCGCAAACCTTTTGAAACTAAACAAATTATTGGTGATGGAAGACTTTGGTCAAACCAACTAAACATTCATTATTCATTCATCATTAACAAAGGATAAAACTACTTTTAATATCCATTTTCTACACTTTTAGATAAGATAATAATATTCTAATTTATTTCTTTTTATTCACTTTTAACCTACTACTTCAATCATCATTAGATCATCATATCACATCACTTAAAAAAATCAAAATAGATAATCGAAGAAGTAAATTAAAAATAAGTCAAAAAATGGATTAAACTACTTTTATTCTTTAGATAAACTCTTTTTTTTCACAAATTTGACTCAGGCCAACACATTAAGAATGAAATATTATATATTAAGTCTTGAACTCAATATTAACTATAACTGATTTTATTTCAATGATAGAAAACACAATAAATTTCATAAATTTTGTTAAGATAAAGTTTAAAATTATTTTAAAAAATAAACTTTAAATCTTGTTTAATTTTACAAAATTGATCTATAAAATAAAGTTTGAAATTATTTATTTATTGTAATTTACTATTATTTTTAATTATAGTAAATTCTTCAACTATTTTTTTCTAATTTAATTAATCTCTGGCGTACTTTTACTTTATTCTTTCTAATGTGATCAAAATGAATTTGTAGTTTTTGTTGTTTTGTTATTATGTTTTTCAAAATAGATTAATGTATACATTATAATGATTTTAATATTTAATATATATATATATATATATATATATATATATATATATATATATTTTTAAATATATCAAAATTCGTGATACATGCATGAATATATGTCAATTTTCAAGCAATTAGTTTCATTGTCTTATCTCGTTTAGCCGTCAATCTTTATCTAGTTTCTGTTTCACACTCAATATTTTTCCATGTGCTTTTTTTTTTCTAGTTTAATGATTTTGTCTACAATTTGACTACAAGCAATGTGAAGAGAACACCAAAGAAAAGTAAGAACAGTAAAATCAAAACAATTTGGCTTCCAAACAAGTTCTCTAAAGACTAAAGCAATAGAATAAGGAACAATCTACTTATATTCTCTTCATCTCTTCTTTGCCTTACATTCTAAAATCCATAGATTTTGTCAATTGGCATTCAAAAAAATAATATGTTTATGCTAGAAGTGAACTTTAAATCTAACTCAACTCCACAAAATCGTTAGACATTTTTTTAAACAATGACTCTGATATCATGTTAGAAGTGAGTTTTAAGTCTAACTCAAACTCACAAAACCATCTTGTAAAATGAGATTTATATCTCACTTATATATTATGAGATTGCCTTATTTCAGGAGACGTGAGATTTCTTACGGTTTACCTCTCTACAAATACACACACCTAAGTTTTCGAATCTTTTCTCTCATAAGAGAATCATCATCAAAACATATTGAAAAACCTGCAAGTTGTTGTGATAAATGATTAATAACTCACGTCCCTTTTACTTCACGCAGAAGAATCAACACATTTGGGAATGAATGCATGAACAATGAATAATAGTAACAGTAATAAAAAAAAAAGAGCATTAATGGAGCTATGATATGTCAACAATTATGGCTTTCAATTTCACTGTAATGAAGATGAATTGATTGGGTGGCTAATCTTCTGGCCCATGTTGCATCTCATCCATAAGTTCAAGCGACACGTCACATTCGAAGGACGCTAAAACCAGCTACACTAATTATTATAGTAAACAAGAACAAACAAAGTGAATATTATTAGCATCTCAGGTCGTGAACCTCAAATGTGACACATAAAATGTTATTCGTGTGTGTCTCTAAAATAATGATTATGTTTTTGTTATAATTTTGAAAAGGTTACAGAGGGTAGAGGATGCTCTTGACTTCACATTTGAATTCTTAAATTCTCTCATCTCAAGACCACAAACAAGCATCGATCTTGTGGCAAAAAGCAAAAGTGGAAGGTTTTGATCATTATTAACTTAAAATAATCATACAAGCTTTTTGCCTTTCTGCTACAAATGCTTCTGTCAAACCACTTTGTTTCATACTTTAATTCAAACTATCTGGAAGCAAGGAAAGGAGAGAAAGGTGAAAAGGGCAAAGTCTCTTTATAGTAATGCATGGAGATAACCCATTTCATTTTTACCCCACAGTTACACACATATTTATGCAGAAACCAAACACAGATTAATTAATATATATTACTATCCTAATTACACTGTAATCTGATTAGAATAATCCAAGCGTGAGTCAAAAAATCAAACGTCTCATATTGGATAATGGATAAAATAGATAAAGTTAAACACTATATAAGAATAAAGACTCATAACGTCATTGTCTTAAGATTATAAGATAAAACTGGTGTCAAATGTCTTGTATATCAGAGCCGGTGGTTTAGAATGAGTGACCGCATAACCAACTATAACACAAAAAAGGAGTCATCTAAGTGAACCTTTATTGATCTGTAATGGATATGTATGCTAGCATTAAAGCATGCTTAACGATACAGTTCTGATGAAAATATGTTAACATAATTTGAAAAAAATAAGTGGTGGGGTTCAACACACTGCTTTTACTTTCTTTTGTTAAAGATCTCAAGTTGATTTTGTTTTTATTTTTTCTGCTGTTTTTCTTCGTATGGCACAGTACTTGATTCTTTTGATATGCAAGCCAAACAAGGACAAACTCAAAGCAAAGACGCGCGTTCTCTTGAATGATTGAAGGAAGAAGGTTATTGATATGATATGAACATGCAAATGCCCTAACTTAACCGTTATATGAACATTTTTTGGTGGCTAAAGGATCATTAATCATAATCATATGTCCCATGAAAGGGGCTATACACAAATTTTGTCCCCCCCACTAGTGCAGGAAGGACTTTTGGCAGCGGTTATTTTTGTCATTTTGCCCCGGTTCTAGAACCGAGGCATATTAGGACGAGGCCAAAAAGGTTAGCTTTTTGCCTCGGGTCTCAACCGAAGCAGAAGCTCCATATTCTGCCTCGGTTCTGTTGAGAACCGAGGCCATATGTGCTTCTCTGCCCATCTTCTCCACCAGAAACCCTAGGTAGTCACCATTGTTACACCACAACTCCGTCAACCACCGCCAGATCTGAAACTCAAAACGAAAGATTCGTAGCCACTATAGTCTTCTCCTTCATCGTAAAAGCAATTTTGAATCGTGCAACCACCATGGAATCTCCATGTTCTTCATACACAAAACTGTGAACATCACACTTGTATAAATGCAAACAAAAATCAACCATCTGCAGCAAATCACAAACCCTAAATCGCGTCTCCTCCTCCAAATCGCGAAACCACCTCCTTCGCAATGTCAAGTTTCTTCACGCTGCCGCCACCTACACGTCTCGCCAGCATCAACGACAGATCTCCATCCACGCACAACACCAATCTACCACGCACCTGTAACACAACGAACTGAAGCTCACTTCGCGAGCCCCAAATCGCACTTCGCCAAGCTAGAACACGAATGAGCCAAACGTCTAGTAGTTGTGAGTGGTCGGAGTGCAACAGCAGCAGTGGAGGTGGGTGGCTGAGAGAGAGAACGCGCACGCGAGGAAGAAGAGGAAAAAAAGTGATTCGCGAATTTTGAACCCTAATGAACCTTTTGGCCTTGGTTCAATTTTTAACTGAGGCAGAAAACCGGTTTTTGGCAGCGGTTCAATTCCACCCGAGGCAAAAAATACTTTTTGGCCTCGGTTCAATTTTAACCGAGGCAAAAAACAGTTTTGGCAGCGGTTCAATTCCAACCGAGGCCAAATGTCACTGCTATAATGGCATTTTTGAAATATTAGCCAACTTTTAGGCTTCGAGTCTCCAAAACCGAGGCATATTAGACCTTTTGGCACCGGTTTTCTAATGAACCGAGGCATAAAAGTTGAAAAAATTGCAAAATTTCCACCGCGCCATTTTATGCTTCGGTTAAGCGACAACCGAGGCCTATAACGCGAGTTAAAAGGCCAAAACTGCACTAGTGCCCTCATCATTTTCTTCCCAACATCAATAATATTTTCCTCTACATTCTTATATCTGCCATATAATAATAATATGATGTTGTGTTTTTAAGCATTTTAGACGTGAATTTAATTTTTATGTTGATATTTTGAAATAATACGAGTCTATTAGATTTATGGTTCAGTTCTTATCATGATAATAGAATTATGAGTAAGATCATAACAAAATTTATTATTTATTAGATTTATTAATTTTGTATGTATGAATTAGGTTTAAAGTTTATTAGTGTAGATTTGACATTTTACTTCGCGGTCTCGATTATAGCGGAATCAAAGTGTATGAGGAGATAGTGACATTTTTGCAATTTCATTCAACTATATTGTTTCGGTTCTCGGAAAAACCGGTGTAGTAAGTAGTTTTAGGCATCATTTACAAAAGAACCGAAGCCTATGAGGCAGGCCGAAAAACAAAATTTCAAAATTACCACCGGTGTTAGGACATTTGGTCTCCCGAGACAATACGAGGCAGTTTTAGACCTCGGTTACAATAGAACGGAAGCCTATAAGGCAGTCCAGAAACCCTAACTAACCCTAATTTCAAAACTGCCATTAGCGTCGTCACCTTTAGCTTCGAGTCTTTGTTGACTGAGGTCATTAAATCACTTTAGACCTCGATTATTAATTGAACTGAGACCATAAAGCCTGTTAAATTCTCAAATTGTGAAACCCTTTCGCTAATAATCTTGTATCTATGAATTAGGTTTAAAGTTATTTTTATAAAATTTAATGTTCTTATGATCATAGTAAAAAGCTTAATCTTACCGGTAAATGGAGGTAATTTGGAATATTAACAACTACAAAAAAAAGGAAGCCTAAACACTTAAGTTAAATTACAATTTTTATCCTTAAAACCCTTTTGACTAATTCAAACACGTTAGGTTCTTTTATTAGTACTATATTAATGTTAACCTAAGAAAATATTTATTATCTCTTCTGGTCCCTCACGAAACAAAACACAATATTTTCATTACCTAGTAATCAGAAGAAACTAAATCTCACAATATTTGCGTGAATAGAAAGTGAATTGGTGAGAATGATCCTGAAAACAGGAACAAATATTATAGCGTAAGTTAGTTGCAATCCCATCCATAAAAGTTCCTCTTTTTAAAGTAAGTATATCTTTTATAAAGGGTACGGTGGAGATATATATAGTTTATAATAAATATCTTCATTTTCACTACTACTAAATTAGCACGTCATTAGTTTAATTCAAAACTTAAACAAAAATTTCAAACAACTAAAAATATTGAATGAGTTTATTTGAATTATTTTGAATCTTCATATATTTAAATTTGATTTTCTTTACCAATAAAAAAAACATGTTTATTAAAACTTTGACAAATTGTAAAAATGTCTCTTAAATTAAATTAATACTTCGTCTATTTTTTATTTTTTTTGTGTGTGTGTGCTTTATGTTTAAATAGGTCTAAAATAACCCTAGTTAATATTTGCTACTTCTATAACAATTGTTATATTTAGGCAAATATAAAATACTATTCAAAAAATTGGAAATGATAAAATATTAACAATTTTGGAACAAAAATTGGAAGCTAAGTAATAAATGCATCCTTTATTTTTTGTTTTGAAGCTAAAGGCAAGTTTAAAAGACATTGAATGTCATTGATCATGGGAAGTTGGGAGTGAGAGCAAGGTGTGGTGAATGTGATTGGGTGTATTTGTTTTCTTCTCCTAACTTTCTCACCACTCATTCACTATTTAAAGTTCCTGTCTTGTGGGGGAACTGAAACTAGTTTAGTAGTTTCTGCAGATAGGTGGAAATATAATATACTAAACTTCTTTGATTATGTAAATTAATCTCGTTTTATTATTATCTGATTAGGTAGTTTTCTTTTGTGAATATAAACATTCTGCATATTTTAACAGTGGTGAGAATAATTTATGAAGTGTGTGTGAGTGGTAGCAGATCATAGGGAAGGGTACCCCACTAAGTGTGTCATAAATGTCAAGCTTGGTCTCTGTGCTTAATCACACTCGCTTCCTTTTTTTTTGTAACCCATAAATCTTAGTTGTCTCTGTCATCACCATCTCTTCCATGTACCCAGCAATAAGTGGTATGGGAATAATTGGTGTCTTCAAGAACTGATTTTTATTTGCAATTTGGGTTGGTCTTCTATTTCCAATTTCTGGGTTTGCATTCTTTTGCTACAGAAAAATGAGTACAGAGGAAAAGCCTGTGAATGAGGAACATGACGCAGGTTCTTGCAGACGAACAGTTTCTCTTCCAGTTCAAAAGGTACCACTTTTGGTTATTCGTTTTGCATCTTCTTGTGTGCTTCAATCTGGGGCATAGCATAGGGTCTGGTTTATTTCAAAGATTAGTCACTAATTTGAACTGTTTATTATCTTTTTTTATTTCGCGTTCTTTCTCTTTCTTAATAAATAATATCGTTTCTCCCTCCTTCTGTCAGTTTTGGTTTTGTTTGGTTGTTGATTCTTCGGACCGAAATTTCCAAATTTATTTTTTTGTTATAGTAGACATGCTATGAACACTGGAAACAATCATTACCAGTGACGAAGTTTTTTTTTTTTTTATGTATTTTATACTTTTATTTCAATAATTGGGTCAGTTTTTGGACTCATATATATCATACGCATATATTTTATAATACTCAGAGCTTGATTTGTTTGAATTTTTTTCATAAACTGTATGCGTGGGATTTATTCCTGTAGTATGTTATTTCTTGGTGTGAATTTTACTCCTTTTATTTGTTAGCGTGTTTGTTCTGATCTCTTATGTGTGTGCATGAAAACTGACTGCAACCAGCTTCCAGCTACTTTTGTTTGTTTCCCAAAGTTCTTTGAATTATGCAGTTGAATATGTCATATGTAGTTTGCATCCAGACACGCATAGGACCCAGTTGGTTAGAAGCTTGAATATGTTCAGCCAAACATCTATTATTTAATTCACTCCATAAATATGTATCACTAAATAATTTGCTCAGAATTTTATTTCAAATAGGATTTGGATTAAAGTTTAAGGTCACTGTAGGGGGACTTCATATTCAACATTGGGGCACATAATTGCTGATTGTATGATACCTTTCTGTTGAAAATCTCGGCTACTCTTTTGTTGATTTAGAGTCTTTGAACCAACTTCTCCATAAGGATTTCTAGGAGAGAAAAAAATGAAATAGACTTTTTCCGTAAGTTAAAATTAGCTCATGCACAATTAAAAGATAAAGACTTGGTGAAGTGATACTAGAGAATTTCTATAAATTAACTTGTGTATTAGATAATTTTATCTTATAGAGAAATTGATTTCATGTTTTTCTCTCGTGAAACATTATAGAGAAGTTTTACGGGAGAGGATTTCAACATTCAATCACTGCATAACTGTTTATAATTTGATTATACTTCCAATTACACTTTCCTACTTCTTGACAGAAGCAGTTTGAGTACTAGTTTATATTTTCATAACAATTAGACATTGCACTTAGAAGTGAGGAGGTGAGTTAATAGATTGGCTGGAAGGAGAAAAGAAAAAAAAACTCCGCATCCCTGTTTCATATAGTCTAATTGTGTAGTAGTTTGATATTTCAAGCTATGACCAGGAAAAAGGATTCATTGACTACTGAAATAGTTTTATTAGGTGTAATGTTGTTTACATGTATCTCAATGCCGCAGCATTTAATTTATAAATTCTATATTTATTTGTAGGTTGATGATCCAATGGGGATAACTGAAGAAACATCGCATGTTCCTCCTCGGAAGCGACAGAATCTTCTCCTAGAAATACCCTCAAGAACAGAAGAGAGTTCTCAAGATTTTGTTGCAATCAAAATGCCACCAACACCAAGTTCCAATCCCACTCCTACTCCAAAGAGAGTGAATTTTCTTGTCAGTTCTCGCTCTGTTGATCCTCCTACATATAACTCTCCTGGGCCTTCAACATCAAGAGGAAAATCAGCCATAAGAAGCCTGCTCCCAAAACTGAGCTTCAGGTATCGAACACCAGCAGCAGATGTTGAAAAGGCAAATACTGCGGCTTCAGAAGTTTCCTCTTCAGGCATTGGAGAAAAGCCTTCAATTGCAAGATCATTGTCTCTTACTAAGATATTTACTCCTAGGATTAAGAGAACATCATCATTACCACTAGATGAAATTAGACAATCAAACAATGAATCTTCTCATGGTGGAAGTGTTGGTGGTCCTCTAAATGTGAGATTTAATGATGCTTTTTAAGTTCCATTTTTCTTTAGTTATATGTGGTAGACATTGTTGGTAAATCTTAAGTCGTTTTAATAACCTTTGTTTTAACCTATTAGTTAATTTTCACAGAAAAAAGAAGCCCAGAGGAAGATAGCTCGCTCTCTTTCAGTACCTGCCAACAACAAAGATAAAAACTTAAGGAGGATGGATTCATTTTTTCGCATTGTTCCTTCCACTCCTCGAGTAAAGGAAGGAGATGTATTGGTAGACACTTCGACAAATGATACCGGTATCTCATTATAAACATTTGCTTTTGCTTGCACTCATGGAAAATTGTAGAATTTTATATGCCAACTTTGAATTATCTGGTGGTGGAATAGAATCCACTCTCCCACTCTCAGATTTTCTTAAAAAGAATTCCCACTTTCTCTGGAGACATTTTAGTTTAATTTATAATTTTAGAACACCAACATCTTCATATCTTGCATGGTGCAGAAAATGAAGACGCTAATGGTGAAGATATAGCCGAAGAAGAGGCTGTGTGTAGAATTTGTCTGGTTGATCTGTGTGAAGGAGGTGAGACCTTCAAGTTGGAATGCAGCTGCAAAGGTGAACTTGCTCTGGCTCACCAAGAATGCGCTATTAAATGGTTTAGTATAAAGGGTAACAAGACCTGTGATGTGTGCAAGGAGGAAGTTCGAAACCTACCTGTCACTCTATTGCGGATCCAAAGTGTTCGAAATCGAAATAATGGTGCAACTAGGTCTCAGCTGGAAGATGCAGCTGGATACAGGCATGTCTATTTCCTTTTTGTTTCTTAAGGATCTTACCGATGAATGAGTTACAAGAATATGCTTCAATGAGGAACTAAATGGATATCATAGAATCTTAATGTATGAATTGAATTTAGTTCATATATAATCTTAAATACAGGCATAGTCAATGCCTGTATTTACATGTCTATTCACTGTATGAACTAAATTCAGACTTTAATAATCTTGAATCACTTCCTGCCTCTTGTTTGTTGTTATTTAGCCAAAATTTTCTCTTGTGTCCTCTGCTTCATGCATGTAATAATGGTTATCAACTTATCACACCATCTGAGATACAGACCAGCTAGTTTACTTTCACGCCTTAGAAATTTAAGTAATGGACTGACATGCTATGTTATGATTCAAACATTGTTTGCGATACAGATCATTTGTGATGCTTATGAAGTCAATAGTTTTTCTTGAAGTTCTGCAGCTACTACTAGTGGAATAGTGTGTTTTTGTTATTTCTTTATTTATAAATTCTTTCATCGTGGATTATCAATTATTATAATCACCCCTTTAATTTGTCTGCTCATTTTAATAGGGTATGGCAGGAAGTCCCAGTTCTTGTCATTGTCAGCATGCTTGCGTATTTCTGCTTTCTTGAGCAGCTATTGGTAAGAACATCAGTCCTCTCAGAATTATGAAATTTGCAATTTTGTGTATGCTCAGTTATTCAACTCTCTGTAGGTTGGAAAAATGGGTACTGGTGCAATAGCCATATCTCTTCCATTTTCCTGTGTACTGGGTCTACTTTCCTCCATGACATCATCAACAATGGGTAGGTTTGAACATTGGTAAATATGTAAAATACTTGTCTCAATAACTCGTCAGATATAGGAAGTGCCATTGCATCTTTCATGCATCTATTTCCACTCATTTAAATGACTTTTATCTAACATATCCTTTTGTGCTATTGAAACTGTTTTGATTGATGTCGGTGTTGCTCTTTTCTGCTAGGTTGGTTTGCTGATCTATGTGTCCTAACATTTTTGTTTTAAACTCTGGTGTCCAGTGAAGAGCAGGTTCATCTGGATTTATGCTTCTGTCCAGTTTGCTATGGTGGTTCTCTTTGCGCATATTTTTTACTCCGTGGTAAGGAATTTTTGTCTGAACCAAATGCTTGTTACCTGTAAAACAAAGTTTGGCAATATTTTATGAGAAATAAATGATCAAATGAATAGAGTAATACTTTTTTTATCTCTGAAAGAAAAACAACAGTATCAGATGTGGTACGGATGAAATTATATCGTCTCCAAATTTCCATAGAACATGCAGATTCTTGGGGGATGTAATGGAACAAAGGATATCTAATCTGATTTTATCTAAGTTGGTTTATGCATATCCTGATTCCAAAGTACATTCACCACATTTTTCTTGCATAATTGGTTGGTTATATGGATGCTTGAAAGTGTGTACGAGACTCCTAAATGCAGAAGGCCAAGCGTTCTGACTCTCTTTATGTCTTTTGTCTCCTACAGGTTCGTGTGCAAGCTGTTTTGTCTATCCTTCTGGCCACATTTGCTGGTTTTGGTGTGGTGATGAGTGGGAGTTCTATTCTTGTGGAGTTCTATAGATGGAGAAGAAGATCACAGGCTTCATCAGAGCAGCGACAAGGCCCTCAATTGATGCCACAAACAGGACAAAATCCACAATCTTCAAACACTCCTAATTCAGATTCAGGTTCAGGTCCTTCAAACCACAGTCAACCTGTGGTGCAAAATGAACATAACTCAAATCAGAGTTGAATTGATGTGTTTGTTTGGCTTCTCTTAACACTAGAGGATGCAGCTGATTGTTTTTCATTATTGATTTGGAAGTACTTATTGTGTATAGGGAATTAGACTTTATACATTTTTACATCTTCACCAGACTTCATTGTACAGCTTATGGCAGCAAGCAATAGTGACTTAGAATATAGCTTCTCATGCTATGGAATTTCTGTTTTTTTTTTTTTTTGGTGTGATGGGAATTGCAATTTTCAGCACATTAAAACCAGAAGGCTTCTGGCCTTCTTTTTTGTAGTCTTGGGTGGGAGAATGATTTTGTTTTTGGTCAGAGTGGAGAGGAAGTCTTGTTAGTTTATCTTGGTGATTTGATCATTGATGTAGCAAACTAAATGAAGCTTTATTACCTTCTACTCTAGGACTAGAGCTCATTTTCCACTTTGGAAGAAACACTTGAAGTGTTGCATGTAATTCTGATGCTTCAACAGTACATTCTAGCAAATTGCATGTTATGTTACAACAATAATTAACATATTTTGTGAAAGATGTTGTCTTTCTTAGAAAGGTGGAAATCTCTAATCTTTATTCAATTAGGTATTGATTGACTTGTCATTACTGATATGTGTATATGACAAGACCATTGCAAAAGTTGTTGTGACAGGTTGTGTTTACCATGTTCTTTTTTTGACCAAGTATGTTTGCCACAATCTATCACAAAGATAAAGAAGCTTGCTTTCTTCTTTTATTGAATTTTTTGTTGTACAAAGCTTGCTTTATTATATTCAAGCTGACACTGAATTGTATTATCTACTTTATCTGCTACCACACTTGTTTAAGGAAAACAAGAAATCGTGTCAGCTGTTTCACAGTGAAAATGACTACTTTTAATCAAATGCGTAGCAGAAAAGCAGAATCTGATAACATTAATATGGTTGCTTAATTTCCTTTATTATGACTAGTTTGAGAATTTCTTCCTGTGTAGTTTTTTTCTGGTCATGTTTATTGGTTGATTTTTACAAAAATTATTGAGTGAATATAATTGTTATTCTTTTATTTCAAGTTAAATGAAAACTTTTGTACTTGAATATTTGAAGTGATGTCACTTTAAGTTTTGAAATAACTAATAATTTTATCTATTCTTTGAATATGTAAGAAATAGTAAAATAATTCCTAAGTATTACAGTTTGATATTTTGATCATATAATGGTCTCATAAAACTTATCACAAAACATAATTGTGAGAGCTTCTACATATTTAAGGACTTATTCAGAATTTTCGTTTTTTCAAGAATTAAATTAAGATTTCACATATGCACTAAATTGATTTTTTTTAATTGCTCAAACTTGCTTTAAGTGTTCAATTCTTAAATCTTTAGTTTGTGCTTAAAAATGAATATTTAGGATGGACCTACCCGAGACAGAGAGTAAAATGGTAATAATAATTTTAAGAAATTTATAGAAAGCACACAAGTTAATAAAATCAGAGATTTTATAGGAAGAGGGGTTAATATTTTGAATAGTATAAATTTAGGAATTTTCTATTTGGAGTAAAATATAATGTTTTGATAGATAAATTTAGAGGGGGTGAGATTTAAAATAATTTAATGGAGGATGTTCGTGGAAAGCAAAATACGAAAACAAAAGAAGATTTTTAGTTTATATATATATATATATATATATATATATATATATATATATATATATAAACTTATTGAAGGATTTGATTGCACGAGTAAAAGCAATTTATGGACTTCATTTAAGAGAAAAAATTTGAGTAAAAGATTATTGAAAATTGGATAGAATTGACTATTCAAATAAATAACGTACTAAATCTAAGATTTAAATGATCTGATATTGTCCAAATCTGATTTTTGTGAAAATAATTTTTTACCAAACTTTATTTATTTCTTTGAGTAAGATTAGTCTATGAAACTTTAGAACATTGAGTCCATAAGATAAATAATAAAGTATGAATGTTATCCAACATTTTTGGAAGTGCTACAAGTTTGCATGTGTTAGTCGTAATGCACATGTCTTATGCCTGAAGAGTCGAAGGTTTTTGTGTTTTTTTCACTTCTGTGTTTTTTCTTTTTGGAATGACAAAATATATTTTTTAATTCTTTATTCTTTTTAAAAAATATTATCTAAAATGTATGAAAAGGCTTTCAAAGTACACATTATAAAGTGTTTCAAAAAGAATATTTTTAAAATGATACTTTTAGATATATTTTAGATTTATCTATTTGGTTTTACCGAACACAATCCAAGGGTTATAAAGTGAAGGTTCAGATAATTATTCAAAGTGGTAATGATTATTAATATTATGATCAAAGATCGTGATTTAAATTTTGAAAGGATGAAAGTAACATTATTTTAAAAGAATTAAATAGAAGGGTTTCTAATTTTAGAAGAACGTAAAACATATTTAATTTGAAAATAAAATAGAAAAACAATTGTAGAAAGTGGAGAACTGAATGAACACATAGTGTCTATAAGGTCTTTGGTGTAGTAGTGACTATGGAACAGAGCATAGGTGAATACAGATTTTGCATCCGATGAATGTTTCTGCGCAAGGATTGCTTCTCCTCAACACTAGTTTCTTTTCCAATTTCTCCTTCCCAGGTGACCTTTAATCACGACCCTTGTCAGTCCCTTCTCTCTCTCTCTCTCTCTCTTTTTTTTTTTCTTTTGAAACTTCAATCAAACAGTTGGTGGGTCAATCAATCAACCAAATTTGTCACACTTCAACGTTATGTTTTAACTTCTTGTATGCCCACTTGAGTTTCATGGTCAATAATGCTTTCTTTGGTGGCATTTTGGATAAAAAAGTGTCAATTTATGCGGTACTTTACCTTTTCGGGTCAACTTTAAAATTGAGTTCCACATGTGACACTTGTGCTTCAGGGTTTCGCAGGTTGTCAGTTGTTCGACGTTCGCAACAGTGTCACGGGCTGAGAAGAGGTTTCTCGAAAAACATGGCTTGCAGTGTGGAAAATTGTGATATGGGTAGTGGGGTGGTTCATCCAGCCACGGATGCTTACGCTGGAGAGGCAGTTGAAGCTTTGAAAGCTGGGAAAGTCATAGCAGTGCCCACTGATACGCTCTATGGGTTTGCTTGTGATGCTTGGTATGCTGCTCTTTCAATCTCTGCTTCAAAATTTATATTGCCTTTGTAGCATGCATGCTTAAAATCCTTGAAGCTTCACTTCCGTTTCTGGCCTTCTAGTTTTGCTCATCTTTGTTGCATTTAATATTTTTCTAGGTACATGTGAGAAAAATTGGTTGTAGTGGTTTTACTGTCTTGGATTTTAGTTATAACTATGTTTGAAAATTAACTTCAAGCTTGGTATAATCAACATAAGAGAAAAAATGTAGACGAAAATATTTTCAGATTAACTGAATCTTTCTTCTTTCTGTACCTTCTGCTGGAAAAGTTATGAAAACACTATTGTATTGTATAGTATAGCATTAAGAAAGAATGAAGCTGATGAGACTGCACCCTTAAACTAGTGAAATTTTAATGAATTTCTGTATTTGAATATAAATCTTAGAGATTGCTTTTTATCTATTAAAAAAAGACTATAAAAGGTTTGTATGTCTATAACATTTCTGTTGTTTTTATATCTACGAACCTAATATTAAGCTATTCACAATATTTCCTGGCAATATATCCAATGAAATGTTGGGCCAGTAAAATTCGATCTTCCTAAAAGGATGCAGATAAATAATTGCTTTATGCTATATCCATTTCATACAGGTTTTGATAAGATATAAAAAAAAAGTCTTCATAACCACCATATGGGAGAAAAATTAGCTCCACATTATACCCATCGTTCTGAATGCCTACATGTTTTCTTGTTTTAATCAACTGTGTTGAAAATTTCATTTGCACTCTAGTGTCCACACCTTCCTATGTCTCTCTATTAAATTGCATTCTAAATGATTAATGATTACCTCTTACTTTCTATTGGGGCATGTTGGCAGCTCATTGGAAGCGGTTAACAGGATTTATGAGATCAAAGGCCGTAGACATACAAGCCCTTTGGCTATTTGTGTTGGTGACGTATCAGACATAACCCGTTTTGCCGTCACTGACCATTTACCTCACGATCTGCTTGATTCCCTCCTACCTGGGCCTGTTACAGTTGTACTAAAACGAGGTTTGTCAGTCATATCTGAGAGAGAGTGTATATGTAATGGAAAGTAAAATTTGCAGAGTGTTCTATAACATATGTCTAAAGTAATCATTTAGCGAAGTTTAGGATGCAGCAATTTATTCCTATTTCTTCTATCCCTTTGTCAAAATATCTTCTTTGAACCTCTGATTCTGTTATAATCATCTTATTAGTTGTCTTGTCTGATAGTATGTATACGTGGATATTTTGCAGGAGAGTCAAGTATTCTTGAACGATCTTTGAACCCAGGATTGGATAGTATAGGAGTTAGAGTGCCTGATTGCAATTTCATCAGAACCATTGCCCGTGCTTCAGAAACTGCTCTAGCCCTCACCAGTGCAAACTTAAGTGGACAGCCAAGTAGTCTTTCCACCAAAGATTTTGAGAACCTCTGGGAACACTGTGCTTTTGTTTATGATGGTGGTTTGATTCCATCAAGTCGTGCAGGTTCTACAGTTGTGGACCTCACTACACCACAAAAATACAGGATACTTAGACCTGGAAGGTAGCTGGTCTAAACTTTACTATACTACACTGTTTAAAACATGTATTGTGCGGTAAGATGCATATGTCAAAACTATTTCTGTTATATCATTTTCCCACTCGAATATACGATGGAAATGCTTGGATTTTTCTGTTCTAATATTTCACCATTAAAAATGATGACACCTGTTAGATATTGTTTAGATACGGTTAATCACATTATCAAACAATATCTTCTATTTACTCTATTTATTTTCGGTTACTCTTTTTAATTGTACGTCTCTTTATTATAAATAGATTATCTACATGTGATTTATACACAAGATTAATCTCAAACCCTATTTTCTTTATTCTCAACGACACCAAATTCATCCAGTTGGGAGAACTTACATCACCTTCCTGCTGTTAATAATGTGTGGACCTCTGCAAAATGCATATGAAACACGGCCATCATTCCTGTCTGAAGCCTTTTCTTAAGTAATAAAAGTGGTTCAAAAACTGACACGTTTTACTAGCAGAATGATGGAATATCTGAGTTTACATGTTTTGAACAAACCAGTTCATGATCTTTGGTTACCATGTATATTTGATATTTTTAAGTATGAGTTTTATGTTGCATTAAATCGGGTGTTGTTGTTCACCTATCATTTGCAGTGCAAAGGAAGAGACAGTTGCCATCTTGGAGAAGCATTCTTTCGTTGAGGCAGTGACCTCTTAAATAAGTTGTGATTCATTTGCAGTGTGACATTGTAGACCTAATGTCCCACTTGCAAAATCAAACAATTCTTTCGCTTGGACAAGTGAGAAGCTATCACCCAGGCTAGTTATTCCCATTGACTGCTTTATGTTTCATAGTATTTATAGGATGCATTAAAAAAATACGTTAAAAAATCTATGGTGTTGTGCTTCAACTTGGTTATATTATTATTTTTTTCCATCAATACATTTGCATAAAACTTCTTTGTATCTTGAGCAGGTGCTATGGAAATGTAAACAGTATAGTGAAATCTAATTCACGAAATATTTTCTGTGGATAGCATTATTATTGTGTTAAAGGCTGCTATACCCTAAATGCCAAGTAATCATTTGTGCAGAACATATTTGACATCATTGGGAAGACAGAATAAACACACTTTAAAGAATTAAAGAAATTCTTAAAATAAACGCAGATTTTCATTTGATCAAGGGCATAAGTTGAAGAGTAAAGCTGCAAATTTGAGTCTCTTAATAGGCTCTTCGAATCTGAATTGGGTAGGATTGCACTAAACAATGAAGTTCTATCTAAAATTTGATATAATTGCATAACCTTTCATGTTTAATGTGCTAACAATGACTTATTTTGTTGCATGTCCTTTGTCAAACATAAACGATGTCCAAGATTAGTTATTTGTCAACTTTTAATGCTTTTTTGTTGTTGGTTTGGAACTACTCAAGATAGTGGTTGAACCAAGCAACAAATAGTTTAATTAGTGCATCTTCAACTTTTTTTTAGTAATATATATATATATATATATATATATATATATATATATATATATATATATATATCAAAGCGTATTTGTAAAATTTAACTGGCTCCAAGAATTGGTTTACAGACCGACTTGCAAATGCAAAAAATTTGGCTCATTTAAGAATAATTAAAAACTGATAACCGATACAAACCAACGTAGCAACATCAAAATTTATTTAAGTTTTCCATTCATATAATCTTTACCTTTTTTTTGGATTTAATATAAAACCTTTTTAAAATTAAACAAACACATTAAATACATTATGCATGGGTATACAATGTTTTACCAAACTATCGTTTATCTCCTGAAACGTAATTTAGTCATTTATACCAATTTATAATTTTCCGCACCTTTATTATTATTGATGGATGATTGCAATTATCACAAGTCAATCTCTATCTAATAACCTAACATTTGTGAGATTCTCCTTTATCAGCATCACAAGTTTCCTTCTTTTATTTATTTACATATAAAAATAATATAAAGTTTAAATCACTTAATCTGGCCAAAAACAAAAAAAAAAACGCGACAACAAAAATTTGGTACTAACTCAAACATTGGAAATATAATAGTTTGATTGAAAACTCAGAAAGACTTTTATCATACTTTTTTATTATTATAGAAAAATTCAGGTGAGGACAACACATAATATGTATTGAATGACTTACAACTTAGGAAAATTGTTAAAGTTTTTATTTTGTAATATTTCTCTGTATTTTTAGCACTTAGTTTATACAGTTAGAGACTATTTTTATTTTTTTCTTTTTATTGATAACATAACTTTAGAAGAATTATCATGTATACATCCATCCATACATTATCACGGTTACGAACTTATTATTTTTAATCGATTTATGAAAATTTTCAAATTGATTTAGTTGAGAAGAATGGAGCATGCGACCAATGGCTTGATCCAAGGTGGAAGTACAAGGAGAGTTATACATTTGATATGATTGGGCAAAAATCACCATCATTCCCGTTGTATACGTAATCTACGCAATTTCGTTTAATCTAGTGGAAGATTTTTTTTTTCTAAGGTAATAGATCAAGATTCAATTTTGTTTTTAAGAAACTTTTATATATAATATCTAACCATCTACTTCTTTAACTCAACTACAAATAATGAAGAAATTGTGTTTAACGGACTATAAATCATTTTTACGACCTCAACTCTATTCAGTATTACTATTTTGAAAATATCTTTATTTTTAAGAAAAAATACTGTTATTTTTAAACTTGAGTATTATTCTCCTGAATATATATATATATATATATATATATATATATATATATATATATATATGTATATATTTTAATAAGAGTTAAATATATTTTTGTCCCTTAACTTTCACAAAATTTTGGAATTAGTCCATTTTGAAACTTTTGACCAATTTAGTCATTCATCTTGCAAAATACGTGGATTTAGTTCTTTTAATCAAATTTTGTTAGGTTTATTTAATATTTCATACGCATTTCAGAATTGTATTTGAGTTGTTTATAATATTTGATACATTTTTGCTTTAATATTAAGTCAAATACTATTATGAAACACGTTTGAAATGTCAAATAAACTTAACAAAATTTGATTAAAATACTAAATCCATGTATTTCAAAAGATGAATGACAATATAGTACAAAGTTTTAAAATTGACTAATTTTAAAATTTACTAAAAATTAAGGGACTAAAAACATATTTAACACATTTAATAAAAAGAAAGTGGTAGTATTTAATTTAGTTTACATTTAAATATAGGAATATAATGTTAAATGGAATCTTAAAAAATAATGGTCAAAAACATAAAAGAAAAGTAATCAAGACGACATTTCCTTGATACAAATATTTCAGTCATAGTAATAGCGTACACCTAAACCCTATTGGTTTTTCAAAACAAAGTTAATATGATCGATCAAGGATCATATAAACAAATCAAGTTAATTAAATCCTAAACTACCTAAAGGGATTTTGTATATAATGTAAATAAAAACTCATAAATATTCTATAAATAATATAGTTAACGAGATAAATATTACTCATTCAATATTAAATATATTGTTTTTTACTCACATATCTAATTAGAGTTGTTTTTGCACATATTCCGAATTTTTAGACTTAAGTACTTGGAATCAAGGAAAAACAACTTAACCCGTAAAAAAAAATATTCAAATAAAAAAGAAAGTCACGATATATAAGTATTACCTATAGACTATCTTATATGTGTGTTTAAGTCTCCACAGAAAAAAAAAAAAAAAGAAAAGAAAAAGCTTTCCAAAAGACAAAAGGCATAACATGGAACAGTTTGTTTGGTTCGCTTAATTCGTTACATTTAAGAGGATTGGTTTAGTGATTATTGTGTGAATTACCAATATACCCCACTATCTTTCTTTTCATTTTTTTTAAATTATTATTATCAAATATAAAATGATATTTCAAAAATATTAATATAAAAAAATATTTATTTTTTGAATTATTTTGGTAACGAAAAACAATCATAGCATTACAGTATAAAATAACTACTAACAATGAAGCATAGAAAGTGTTAAAAGAGTGGAAGCACAATTAAAGCTGGGTCCGTGAAACTCTCTGTGTCCATTATCTAAAATGGATACATACCAACCACAATGCATTTATTCAGCCTCCGTCAAACCATGAACACTTCTTTCTACATACCTGTATTGATAGGGACCGAAAAAGATGTGTGCCTTCTTTCAAGATAAAATCGAATTTGAATTTTGTGTTAGATTTTTCTGTACTATCTATATACATACTGTCTTTAAAATATATTAATGACGGTATAAAAAATTTAGTAGAGAATCTGAAGTTATAATTTACATGTATATCATTTTTTCATGTTATTTAGTATTTTTGGTACACTATAATTTATCATAGTCAAAAGATTGTTAGGTTTTAGCATGAATGAGGACTAAAGCAAAGACAAGCTTAAAAGCAAAAGTAAAAACATATCCAGCACCTTCCAAGTTATACCCAACAATTTGGCCACCTCTTACATTAATGACATGCACATTTCCAATGTCTTCGTTGTTAAGTTATTTCATATCCACCCAACCAACCGGTATATGTCTTTGTTTACATACAAACTCCACAGTTACGTTAACATCTACAAAAATAACAATCAACTTATGAAGGATGTGCAATTTTTAATTAATACATTAATAATTGGATACCACATCTATACGTAATAATAAAAATATTTATTATACAGATTTATTTTCGTTAGGAAACTGTTTTCTGATAATATTTTGCATCTGTTGACATTCAACTTTTAAGGATATTTTATTATTAAAAAAAGTTACTTTTGTATATGTAAAGAAAGAGATAAATTAAAAAAATAAAATAGTGAGTATAGAATGTGTATAAAAATTTGTGGAGTGTCGAAATAATACTTTATTTTTTTTGTTTTCAGCGTCGAAATATGCGCAAATTGTGGACCGGAAATATCACGTTGTCGTTCCCTTTAATTTTCAACCATTCCCGTTGTCGTTCGGGTCCAGAAACTGGGAAAAGGGATAGAAATTTTGACCCAAGACTAAGGTAATACAATTAATTACCATTTAATTTCTCACCATTCAAATTACCTAAAGCACTCTAAGTAAATTAAACCAATTCATTAAACGAATCTAAACAATTGAAAACAAATAGAATGAAATTCAATAAATAAATAAACAAAAGCTACAACATCTTTATCAGACTGATCGAACTTCGTATTTGATTTTGAAAAATGATCTAACCCAGTTCAAACCAAATTTATACAAGTGAATATATTTTTAATTATAACTCATGTCTGTATATTTTACACAAATATTTATAAAAAAAAAATGACATGATTTCGACTTATTTATGAAACAGTATTAAAGAAATTGACTTTTTCTCCCAATAAATTCATGAATATTAATCACAAATTAAGACTTATTTGCTAACCATCGTAATCACGATGAGGATTATATACTAAAGTCGAATATCATGTATACGTCAACAGAATAGAAGTCTTCGTCAACTTAGACAAAAACAGTATCACCGGAACACAGAAAACAGTGGAACAGGAGTTCCTTTCGATTAAGGGTTTAGAGAGGTATTTGGTGAATCAAGGGTTTAGAAGGGTACTTGATGAAGTGAATTAAAAAAATAGTTATTATTAAATGACATGTGATCTGTGGGGGCAGGAAGTGAGAAAAAAAAAATTATACAATAGATTTGAATCCATCCGATAAAAATAAAATATACACTCTAGATATTTATTTTAACCTAAATTGAAGTAATATAAGTAATTTACAGTATTATCAAATAATCATGTCATTGAAATCAAAAAGACACACGGAAAAATAAACAATGGTAGGGATTTCTGTGGAATTGACTGATAAAGAGTCCTAAAAATTCAATACACGGATCTACATTTGGCTACTTGCAAGGAACAAAAACAAATTTGTGATTTGTAAATGAAATTTAAATTCAAATCATTAAGACGTTATGAATACTCTGTAATAGAATTGGAATCGTAAAAAAACCTAGAACAGTATGGCGAATATTACTGCAAGGCCAACCTAAAGAAGTTCTCTCCTCGCAGCATATCCATACTGCGACCGTTGCATGTTCTGGCGGCGCTTCTTGTACACTAACGCTCCCAACACAACCACGCCGGCAGCGACAATCACTCCCACCGCTATTCCCGCTTTCTTCCCGGAACTCATTCCTTCTGAGGACGATTTACCTCTGTCACCAGCCACATCGGCGTGGTTGACTCCGCCGTCATCTGCACCATTCGGAGACGGAGATGAAGCCGGCGAAGGAGATTGATTGTTCTGAGGCGGAGGAGCGGGCGGCGAATCGCGATGAGAAGGCGCGGGAGACGGAGATTGAGGCGAGCCGGAAGGGGAATTGTGGGAAGAAGGAGCAATATGAGGAGAATGAGAATGTGGAGGAGAAGAGGGAGAAATATCCGGAGGCGGAGCCGGCGCCGGTGATTCGGCGGTGGAAGCGATGTTGACTAAGAAAGAAAGAAGGAGAAGAAGAGCGGAGAATGCTGCGGGTGCAGGATTCGCCATTGAAGGGATTGAGTATGGATTGAAGAATGTTGGATCTGATATTGAAAGTGTGAAAGTGTTTGAGAGAAGTAGGAACTGTTTTGAAACGGGAACGGGAAATTGAGTGGTAGATCTGGAAAGTGTGAGGACAGAAAATGATGAGTTGGGGTTTATAAGGTAAGGCTTCGAGATTCGATATGATCCGAGGGTGCACGTTTAGACACGTGGAGAGAGTGGAAGATGAGAGTATTTTACTTCTGTTTTTGTGAAGCTTGAGAAGGAAGTGACTATTGTGTTTACCCTCGTTAATATTTTTAGATAGTTAATTTTTGTAATGATTAAAATACTATTAAAAATAGGTTATCAATTAGTACAAGTCAAAATAATATTTTTTTTATAAGAAGAACTTGACGACTTTAAATCATATAATTAATTATTTACTATTAATTATGATTATTATTATTTGGTTTTAGTATCAATTATGGGTACCTTTCAAAATGAAAATTACGTTGTAGGGTGAAATTGTACTTCAGCACTTAATTCCCGAAAGTTTATCAATGTCAACCCAAAGATGCAGATATTTTTTCGTTATAAAAATAATACATAATTAAAGTTTCGTTCGTGCTAGTTATTTATTTATTTATTTCAGTAAAAACAAAAATAAATTATCTTAGTAAGTTTCAATTTCTTTTTTATTTTTATGATCTAATTTTTCTGCTAATAAAATATTAATGTATACCATATATCACACACTTGTAAACTATGTATATATAATACACCTAACTTAAGAGTTTGTATTACATCTAAAACTCAACTCATTTTGTCACTTTCAAAAATGTAATTAAAAATAATTTAGATGTTTATTTCTATTTTCATATAATTTAAATAAAATAAAAATAATTATTTCAACAATAATTATAAAAATAAATTAGTATCGTTTAATTTTATTAATCTCACTTTTTAAATATTCTATTTTTAAATTTGATATCATGAATAAAAAAAATCTCATAAAAAAACCGTTAAAAATATTTTCAAAATAACATCATTAAATAGAATTAAATTGGTTTGATTTACTCTTTTAAAATGTTGGTGCAAGAAATTTTGTATTTATCAATTACTCTTGAAAGCTTAGACTTCTTCGTTTATTGTACAAATAATTAATGGTTTACTTTGACTAAGCTGGAATTCACCCTTTTTTTTTTCTTATTATGTTTTTGTCTCTATTTGTTTGTGTCGTGTACACCTTAAAACTGTTACTGGTCTTCGTTACTTTTTATTTAAAAAAAAATAAAAGTGATTATTAATTGCATTTTAGCACTGTTGTTGTGTGCCGTCGGAGACGGAAACGGACATTGAACTCAGTAAGATGAGTTGTAAAATTATATTAAAAAGGACAATATGCTTAACATCTCAAGCTATATGACTCGTTATGTGATGGATACCTTACACCATAATCAAACAATTCCTTCTTCCTTTTTGTAGTTTATTTCATTAAAATATAGTTTTTGTTAAAAAAAGAAGAAGTATAAGTAAAATTATCTCCTTGTATTAATCCTTTTAAAGTTAATTAAAATAATATTCAAAACTAATACCTTTTCTTTTATTATCATGAAAAAGATTATTAACTTCGATATGTAAATCAATTAAATAACAATCAAATAATTATAAAATTACTTAGAATCCCTTCATCATTACACTACATTACAACTGTCACCCTTCCACCACCACCGCTACACTACTATGCAAATAAAGAAGAAGAAAGAGAGAATGTTGTAGCGGAGGAAGAAGAAAGAAAATACAAAAAAAAAAAAAAAAAACTCATTTTAAAAGCTTTTTCCATAATATACTTCATATATTTCAAAAAGTTGTTTCCAAAACCATATTTCGTGCATAAAAACTCATTCCAAAAGATATTTTATGTTCTGTAAAGTTTTTTTCAAAAATTTCATTTCAAAACTCATTTCATTAATTTTAAAAATTATGTTCCGGAAATCACATTTTGGAAATTTATTTCCAAAAATTTCATTTCAAAAATTATGTTATGAGAAGTTCTGAAAAATTTATTCTGGAAAGCTTGAAAAATATTTTCCAAAAATCACTTTTCCATAGGGTAAAATGGTCATTTCAGAAGTTTGAGAAGTTGTGCAAAGAAATTGTAGGAGCATAGAAAGTAAAAGAGCCTTTAGTTTTATGTTTCTTTTCGTTTTCGCCATCAATATTTGGAGTAGGACAAACCAACTGAAATTTCAGGACAGTTTCTACCTGCACCACCTCCACAACTTTTTTTTCCTTTTTTTCTTTGTGAATTCTACAATCTAAAGACAAAAAATACTTCTAAACCATGTAATTTAGAAACCATTTTCGTTTAGGAAAAGACTTTCAAGTTTTACAAAAGGTCAAATATAACTTTTTAATTATGTAATCCAGTTAATCCAGAATACAAATGACTTCCATATCGTGTAATTCAAAATTCAAATAACTTTCAAATTATTTCGAAAGTTATTTTTAACTTTCAAATTGTTCCGTTCCGAAAGTTATTTTAACTTCCAAATGGTTTGGAAAGTTATTTTTAACTTCCAAATTGTACGATCCAACTATCATTTTATCTCCGAGTGCTATTTTTGTTTTATGTTATTCACTATATCATCTATAATATATAACAATATATATAAAGGAGATTCCTTTTTTGTGTCCACTTTTTAAAATATCGATTTTATCCTTTAAATATAACAATTTATTAAATTTTCAAAAACTGACCGTTACTTTTACAAACTTTTTATAAAATCAGATGTCTCTCCTTCTTCTTTTCTTCTTTATTTATCAATGATTATTCTTTTATCTGTTCTGATATATTTCATTTTATTTTTAATAAATATAATTTTAATATATATATATATATATATATATATATATATATATATATATATATATATATATATATATTTTAAATAAAATTATATTATTATCACCTACTAATATAATATCACGCATATTTAAAAAATGCATACACAGGCGCGATAACGCCTGTGTTACGTTAGTAATATATAAAGAGATTTCTCTTTTTTGTGTCCACATCTCAAAATATCAAATTTATTTTTTAAATATAATAATTTATTAAATTTTTAAAAAATGACCATTACTTTTAAATTTTTTTTTATAAAATCGACTATCTATGTTTTTTCTCTTTTTCTCTTCTTTTTTATTTATCAATAGTTATTCTTTATATCTTCTGATATATTTCACTTTAAATTTTTAATAAATATAATTTTAGTTTATATATTAACTTAATAACATTACAATATTATCACCTACTAATATAATATCACACATATTTAAACTTAAAAGGACTGTGTTTATGCTAATATTAATAAAAGATGTCACAATCCTAAATATTGGATTGACATGTTATCTCCACCAAGTAAAACGAGTATAGCTTTTAACTGAGACAGCTACTTATGGAAACAACATTAATCAGACAGTACCACCCTTCATTCTAAGGTGTCACTGCAAAATTTAGAATGGTTGGTATTTGGTGATGGACTAATAGTTGAGTTTATGAATGTCCTTTTGTCGGTAGTTTGGGAATGTCTAACAACTTTATTTGGAATGGTTGGTCATAGACTAAATAGTTGCATGACAAACTCATTTTTTCAATGAAAATCTTTTTTTTTTTTTACTTATTATTTAATAGTTTTTATCAAAACAAAACTCAACCTAAGCACAACACAACCAATATTCTAATACAGAAATAAAATTGACAGCAGATAAAATAAAATTTTCGAATAATTCTTTTAGATTAAAGTCTCGCCCAAAATTCTAATACTCAGACATTAAAGTTGTAGAATCTAATACATGTGTTATCTCGTTTCTCCAATACCCTTTCCTTGGCTATTTGTCTTGGTCAGGGTGAGGGAAAGTGGACGGTGTTTCGCATCCAATCATTCCTTTGCTAAGTACCTTTTCACTCCGTTATCATCTGTCTGAACCCTACCTCTCATAAATAGAATTGCCCTTCAACTCTTACAATTCATCCTTCGAATCAGTGTGAGTGCTCTGGCTCTCCTTGACATCAGAACTATCGCTACTGGATTTAGAAGCTGTGGCTGGTTTCTGGAGCTGGAATGGGATTGATGCATGTTTCCTGAGGAACTTGTAAAAGGCTACCACTGTACGATCCACATCAACGGGAATCTGCATACATCATGAAACAGATACATATTAAATCATCTTATGATATAGTATAAAAAGATACAGGAAGCTAAATACTGTGCACTGTTGTTTCATACGTACAGGATCAGAACTCTTGTTTGCTGCTGGGTAGAAGAGAAGAGTGGGGAACCCATCAGCCTGCAAAGCGGAGAAAAATACTTAGTCAGTAAAACTCATCAAGTGTTAGAGCAATGCCAATTATTGAGAACAGTAATAGCACAAACTATACTATATTCTGTCAACATCTGGTGTAAATTTGGGTTTACCTTGGCCCTGGGATGCTCATTTGTTGTTCCGTCCATCTTGGCTATAACAATAGACTCAATGCTGCGAAGATGTTTAGCAAGCTTGTTGTATGTTGGTTCCAGAGATTGACAGTGGCCACACCAGGGAGCATAAATCTAATAATACGACAACCTAACATGAACAAGTTGCACAGCAAATACAATACTTGGAAACTAATGGGTTAGCATTGTACCTCAAGCAGAACATCCTTTGACTCGTCCAAGACAATGTCATCAAAGTTATTCCCAACAACTATTTTCACATCACCGTCATTCTGTCATCAGGCAAGTCAACATGTCAGGTATGAAATTTTCGCCAATAAAACATGGATGGACAACAAAAATAACTTACGCTTTCAGGAACTGGGTCTGACTTGAGGAAAGGTTTTAGCTTGTCTTCAAGAAAATCATTTCCAAACGCCTGAGAAGAAATAAAGAATACAACCTTTTAGCCACAATCTATTCTGAGCCTTACCAAAACATAGAAGAAAACATTTGTGCTTTTTCCATAATGTAGTAACAGAAATTAATAGAGCTCCCATGGTAAAAAAGGGCAAGAAGAATACCGTTATTTTGTCAACAGTCACATCTCCATCAAGCAAAAATTTTCTTCCATCGTCATTGCCGGTGTATCCAAGTACCTATGGTGGAAATTTGATCAGTTACTTAATATACTTCCTATGTTGACTCTAAACAACATATCAAGTGAAGAATCTCATGACTAAACCACACGATGAAATTAATAAATGAAGGGAAATTATTACTTTGGGGTCATTCCCAGTGATACCAAAATAATCTGCAACCGGCTTTCCAACTTCTTCATTATCCATTTCCACAAGAACAAATATCAGCTGCAACAGAACATTGTACAGTAGAAAATACATTATTGAGTCTTTAGCAGAAACTAAGCTTTGTGGGGGAAGGGTGGGTGAATGAGTTACAATTAAAATTAAAGAAAAAGAATTTTATTATTTCACAATTTTTAAATGATAACAGGAAGAGATGTCAAATTTCAGATATCTGAAGATTCAGTACTCAGCAATGGCAATACAAAATTTGTCTAGACTACATAGAAAGAGTGAAATAACAGAATTATTCAAGCAATATCACATGAGGAAATATACCTTGCCCTTAAAAAGTTTTGCAGATTCTTTAAATACTGGAAGAAACTTCTCTGTATCATTCGAAGTCGCAAACAGCAACAACTAAAAATGAAAATTTTAACACACAAGATTAGAAGTCAGTCACGATTCCATTTTCAAGGTATAATTGTTGCTGCATAGAAAATAAAACTAAATAGCGCAAGCAATTACCTGTTTCTTAATTTGACTTTCAAATATTGTCGGGGCACTTTCTCTTGTAAAAGTTGTAACCAAAGGAAGCTTGTTGGAGGATACAAATTCAGCTATTTCAGATTTCACAAATTTACCATCTGCAGAGACAGTGAAATATATATCTAAGTTTCTGACAAAAAATGAAAAAACAGAATATCACTTTTTTTTTTCCAAAGGGAAGGGAGGGAGAAGAACAAGGAACAAACCAAAATGGTTGAGTTTCTCCTCCTCTTTTTTGAGCAAGATCAAAGCAGGGCGTTTAACACTAGCATCAATATGGAAAAGCTTTGCCACCTCAGGTACCACAGTTTGGTAAAAATTGACACCATCCTCGAGCTTTGATGCTGCGGCTAGCTCATCACTCTCAGCACCCTGCACATTATAAAAAGATTAGCATTAACCAAAGATCAAGCCTAACAATCAACAGTATGATAGATTGAATTAGCAAAGGTCAGATCAATCACATCTTAATCCAGAAAACCAACAATGACAAATGGCCCTTTTATCTACAATGATTGATTTGGAAATGAAGCAATCTATCACTGTATCTTACTTTTACACAAAAACTTACCTTAGTATGAGCATGATGAAAGTAAGAGAACACAATCTACGCACTTGATTTTACATTATCATCTAGTTTAAATTTCCAAATACATTGAACTAACAAATTGCGTTTGAAAACTTACAACTAAAGAGTTGAGGAAGCCCAAAACAACTTTACTTTCGGCGGTCAATATGCGTTCAGCTTCATCCAAGGTGGTGATGTTGGACACACCAGGTCCTATCTTCTTCTTAATCCAAGTCACTATACCATCTCTGCATTGCAGAGCAACAAAGAAGTCAAACAGTCAATTCCAATTGAAAATTCAAAAACAATGCCACGCCAATTGAAAGCAAAATTCCATGATCGAAAACATGCAGCGGTTTTACTTGGTTCTTTGGCCAGTGTAAGGCTTGTGAACGCCATCGACGAAGAAGAAGACAGTGGGAAAGCCCTGGACATCGTACTCGTGCGCCAATTCGTTCTCGATGGTGGCGTCGACCTTGGCCAGAACAACGCCGTCGGGCTTAAGCTCCGTGGCAGCAGCGGCGTACTCGGGCGCGAGGGCCTGGCAGTGTCCGCACCAGGGGGCGTAGAACTCGACCAAGACGAAGCGGTTGTTCTCGATGACTGTGGTGAAGTTGCGCTCCTTCAAAACGACGACGTCCTTGTCGTCGATCGCGGGCTCCTTGAACGCCTCCTCGGTGGAGGAGTCGAAGCCGGAGAAGTCGCCAAAGTCATCGTCGTCGTCTTCATCGTCGTTGAAGTGGTCGGGATCTGGGAAGTGGTCGCGGTGCGAAGTGGCGGCGACGTCGTCAGGCTCCTCGAGGAAGCTGAGATCTTCATCGTCGTGGTTGTCGTTTTGGTTGTTTTTGTTGTCGTTTGGAGAAGGTTTGTCGGAGAGAGAGAGGGAGAGGGAGGAGAAGAGAAGAAGAGTGGCGAGAGAAAGCGAAAGGAGAAGTGTTTTACGAGTTAACATTGTGGATGTGATGAATATCGATTGGAACGCCGGTGGAATATGCGAGAAATTGGAGTTAGTGAAGTAAATGAATTCACTATTTGAGTCGTCAACCTTTGACCGACATCACTCTCTCCATCTCTCTTTCATTCAAGGAGATCATGCCATAAGACAGATCGTAATAAATATTTTATTTCAATAGATTCTTTTGTTTCAAGTTTTACATTATTTTTGTTTACTTTTATTTATAATATATATATATAATCTTTATTTTACAATCAATCATAAAATATACATATGATAAGAAAATCATATGATATGGATGTACCTTATCTAACATAGCAACTTGTTTAATTGTCTAAACCAAAACTCTACAAGTCATAAAAATATAGGAAATATCATTGCAATTCTTTTTAATAATTTAAATTAGTGATCCAAATTTCACAATATCATCAATTTCATCTTTCTTCCATGACTCTCAATCATGTTAATTTTTTTTTATATTTTACTCTAAAATTGAAGATGTATTGATGTATCGTAGTTTTGTGAGACAAATTAAATACACATTGAATCAAATATCTTTAAAAGAAATTACATTTTAAAATAAGTAAACCCCAAGTCTAAAAATAAAGGTCGTATGTTATTTTATCTACCATAGCTATTATGGATAAGTCAAATTAAAATTAACACATTAGTTTTTGAATTTGCTATTGTGGAAGCCATAAATCACCTTTCAAATTAGGTGATTGGTAAGTGGCTTACAAATTAACCTATTTAAAATTCGATAAAAGAAATATCTTTCAAATTATATAATTATTATTACAAATATTCAGTAAAATGATTAACATTTGGACAAAAACTAAGAGGAATGGTGAATTGGTTAATAAAAATTGTGCTTTAAAATTTTTTTCCTTTTAATATCAAAGACTAATTAAAAAATTTTCCTTTATTTTAATAATCACAATAGAATAAAGAGAGTATGAAAGATAAAATTGTACAATATATTTATACTGGTTGGATAAAAAATCTTTGTGTCCCGTTGTTAATCTCTCAATAACATATTAACTCAATTACTAAGATAAGAAATATTAGGGTTTAGAAAACATCTCCCTTGAAATCCACAAGGGATGAACACCTCTCTTGAATCACACAAACGATGAAGAAACACCTTCCTTGAATTACACAAGTAATGAACACTTCATTTGAATCACACAAAAGGATAATCGACTTCTTCTAGCAACAACAGCAACATTCAATCACTCAAGATCCCACTTGATGAAAGTTATTGCTCTAGGTTTTTCAAAGTCTTTCCATAGAGAGTTCTCAAGGACACAAACTTCTCTAACTTTTGTATTTTTCAAATGAAAGTTTACCACTTTATTTATAAAATCCTATTTAGAAATTATGTTAAGAATATGAAAAGTTAAGTTATAACTGCCATAGATAATCCATTATCAGAAGTGATAATCGAATATCACAAAAACTTTTCTAAAAACATTATTTTCGCTGTGATAATCTATTATTAGTCAGGATAATCGATTATCAGTAGGTGATAATCGATTATCACAAAGATTTTTCTTAAAAATCAGTTTTAACTAAGATAATCGATTATCACTAAGAATAATCATTATTCCAGTGAGTTTTGTAAATAAATAAAATTATCTTGGTGCTCTACTGCTTGAGCTTTGCCTTTTTACTATTGACATATTAATTTAACTATTTTAAATAATATACATATATTACAAGACCCTAATAACTAAACCCATAAGTTTTCAATGTATCTCTTGAATTGAATCATTTTGTTAAGTCTTCAACATTTTTTCATGCATCATAATTAAGTCTTTTATACTTCTTCATAAATTATCATCATCAAAACTCTTTATTGCAGAAAGATGTCCATCTTCTTCTTTTTGTCAACTATACAAAAAATAGTATTAATGCAAATTTACCTTTCACAATATTTATTAACAATAAAAAATCTTAAATCGTATTATGGTTTACCCAATCCACAAGATTTTTGATAACAAACATAAGAAAATTATACCAAAAATTGTGTTGGGAACCCACCAATATTCCTCTAAGTGTCAAAACGATCCACCGACACACCGATGGAGTCCCCTTGCCAATATAAAAGAAAGAGACACAAAGTTGTTTTTTTTTTAATCAAAATTTGTCTGAAAATTTTGAACAAAGATCCCGCATTTGAAAACAAATTGAAAAGAGTCTATCTCTTCACTTTTTTTCTTTCACCCTCGTCGTGATATAAAATTCACTAGCGTGTTTTGTCATAATTTATTCATACTAGAATCACATAAATCTGGAATAATATTTTAGATGGTGCGATTCATAGATTATATGATTTGAAATAAGATACATGATATAAAATATGATTTTAAATTGTGTAATTTGAAACAAGAATGGGACTATATAATTTTGGATTAACCTTAAATATTATTTAAGGCTATATAAAGTTCAAAACATGATTTAAAATACATTAGGGTAGTTTTAAATGGTATACTTTTAAAGGTCAATTAACCATGTTAGAACATTGCTTTGAATTGATTATGATGTGTTACGACTAAGACATGGAGGCCATTTCTCATATTACAGGATTAGAAGAAGAAATTATGGGGGTGCAGAAATAGAAACAGAAAAAATGAACCTTCGAATGATGGTGTTGGAGTGCATTATTTGGGCCTAGAATGGTTTGGGCAGTGCAACAAACAGGCCCAAACACGGAGAAGTAAGCGGCGAATACGACGTCGTGAGGAGCGGAGGCTTTTCCCGAAGCAAGATCGGGAGAGACAGGGCATTTGAAAGAGAAGTGTTGTTCCGATAAATCTGTTGCAGCGAACAAACAAAAAGGAAAGGATGATCAGCATTCTCACCCAGGTACGAATTCCTCTATCAAAACATGATCAGTTTAGGTTTTTGTTTTCTTTCAATTTAAAGGTGAGAATTTTAATGGTGGATTTTGGTTTGAAATAGGAACGGCTTCTGGGAGCTTCACTGGGAGTGGTATTGACGGGGGTGGTTGTGTTTGAGCAACGCAGATACATCTACTCCTCTATTTCCCAAAACCAATCTCAGGTACTACTCGCTTTTCCCCTCTTTCTTTACCTTATTCCTGTCTATTCAGTTTATCTAATTGCGTAGATGGAATCACCGATGCTAGATACACCAAATGAATTCACATTGTTATTGACTCTTGATTGAATGAGTGGTGTGGTGTGGCCTGCGCTGGTTTTACTTTTAAATTATAACTGCCATTCAAGTTTGGGCTGTCCTTTTTCTTATATACAAAACAATCCACAATTCGTTGTGTTTTGGAAGGGCTATTTGTTCGTTGTGTTTTATTCTGTGGTATGCTAAATGTTGTACATTTAATTTTTGTTAAAACTGGGTTTGGAAACTTTCACCTCAAGATTGCTTGTTGAAAACTTCATTTTATTTTTCTGCGTCTACAGACCCCTTTTTTTGTAAAATCTTTTTTATGGTATGTAGGGGTGCACTCGGGGAGCTGAAACTTGCCCCCGGGAATGCATTGAGTTACCTAAACCACCTCGTTGCTACATTTTTATGTTGTTGGCTAAACTGTTACATGGGAATAATTCCAAGGAAGAGATGGAATTGTTCACAATGTTCATGTTTGTCGTTGTGCATAATGTGAAGTTTTCCGGAGAATAAATATAATGAGACACAAGGTTTAGATAAGTTTGTTTTTTTGATGAAGATATCTATATGCATCCGAATCCTAAACTATACAGGAAATTAATAAAAGCCTAACTCGCTTTTACAGTAACTTGCACAATAGTTTGCACTTACATGTGCTTTATTATTCTTATGGAGATATCTCTTATACTTGGAATTTTGAATTACCGTCTAATTCAAACTACACTTTCCTGAGTTGCTCTATATTTGAAATACCGATCATTCATTCGTGTATGGTCACCCTTGAGAGTTAAACATCTCAAGTTTGAGTTATATGTTTAGAGTATGATTTGGTACTTTTAAATTATAACCTTTCAGCTTTCACTCTCTACCAGGTCAGAGAACCTATATTTGGAAAAAAATCACGTTCTGAATTTGCTCATAAGTGGAACAAAACAGTGGATCAGACATTTGGACCTTTGATAAAGTCCCTCAGCTCACGCGGATGGTAGAAATGTTATGAGCAAATTTATTTTAATATATCTCTTGTAATTGTGATATCAAAACATACCATACATGGCCTTATTTTACCTTGACATTTTAGATTTTTAAACGGTTGTGCACATGGACACACCAGATGATGTTTGAACACCAATGTAATGTATTCTGCAATACTTGGGTGTTGCTTTAATATTTGATCAACATACTTGATTTTTCTTCCTTGCAGCACACTAATATCTGAATATGAGAATTTACTTACGTTGTCCTTATGAATTAGCATTCCCTAGTTGCCTATTGCCAATAAATTGTAAATGCACTTAATGATTTGCGCACTGATAAGCAATGTTTTGCTGTGATTATATGGCTTTGGAGTGTGGACAGTTTTCATGTTCAAGTTCTACGAGGAAAGCTATTTAAATGAATGAAACAACAGTTTAGAATTTGAATGGAAATTGACCACCTTTGTTGGGAAATTGATAAGAATATCAATAGTTCCCAGAGAATAAGTCATTTCAACGTTGTTTTAATTTTTATTCAGATACTTATGGGAATGTCTTCGTTGATGAAGTGTAACAGTGAAACATGAAGATCTATTTTATCGTATGTTTCTTTTAGTAAAGTAATTTTTTAATTTAACTTTGTCAATATAAAATTGGTAGCAGGAACTTTTATAGACTGCAGAAGATTGTATTCCTACGGGCTTGACTGTCTGCTACATACTTTACTGTAGTAGCTGATGTTGATGTGATTAACCAGATAGGATAAAATCTTCGGTTTAGTATCACAAACGAGAAGCCTGTCAAAACTGTGAATAAGTTCATCGATTGTCTGCTTGCAGTGAGTTCAGGATTCATGTTCGTAACTTATGTTGAGAGATGATAGGAGCACATTTTTTAACACTCCTTCCAATACAAACTCTTCGTGGGTTCACGTGAATTTCAACCAATTAGAATGTGTTTAAAGGTAGTTTTAGAATATAAGTTTTTAGCACTCTTTCTGTGTGTTTGATTCTGTCCAGATTCTGTGATAGACCTGCTATTTTGTGTCTGATATTGCCTCGCGTTGAACTATGTTATTATTTTCAGTAGATGGTAAGAAATTGGAAACACTTGACTATAATAACTGTGAAAACATCCATATTTGATATTAGTCACTATGACAACCGTAGTTACATTGTTAATCATGAACACTGGAAATGGAACTATTGCTAACAAATAAGAAAATAAGATACACACATATGGTTAAAGAAACGATTTTTTGGAAACTTAGGCAAAGTGGAAGAGTATTTATGCCTTGTTCTAAGCTTGGTTGTGATGTGATTAAACAAAAGCACATCAAGCATGAGATTGAGCACTACTACTTGCTCGATTCATGTTGGCTTGGCGAGTGACCTTTACATAGTAGATTCCCATAGCTAAAAGCACAACAAAAGCAAAAACAGTGATAATGGCAGCTACACCCCCAGCTCCGATTTGTTTCCCACCTTTCTGCATTGCTGAAGCTTTGTTTTGATATATTTGAGTGCCATCCACTTGAGCTGCTAGAGGCAGTGGTGAACATTTGGATGCTGCACACGAGTCTCTACTCTGAGGCTTTTGAGCATTGGGATGAAAAAAGTCATATGCTGCTGGTGGAAAAGCTATGGGACTCTCATAAGCAAGCCCGTGAGGGGCCCTTTCTTGCCCTCTAGCAATAGATAAAATTGCTAGAGAAAGGAGGAAGAGGAAGGAAAAACCAATAGAACTCATGTTTCTCTTTTGTTTTGTGTAGATCACTTGAAACCAGAGAACGAGATAGCTTTTGGATAAAGCTTGTAGGTGGGTGCTCTGGCTTTTATAAATGTGTTGAGGTTCTGAACAAATGGTTGTTCCTTGGAGTAATTATAATAGAGGGAACATAATTGTGGATTTTGCTTTCAACAGACCCTAACCCCAACATTGAATCATTTGCTATTCCCAAACTGCCCATGGCTATATGTTACACACGTATATAAATGGTTCACAATGACACCCCTTTAAAGATTGCATTGATTGAAGCAGCAGTGGCATTACTGTCATAATTGTTCTGATAACAGCACAATCTTATTGCTTTATTTATTAGCTAGAGGTGGCTCAAGTGTACTTATTTTTTCATGATTGTGCTCAAGTGTCTTACTCTAATGCATACAGATACAATACAGAGTAAGCACAAAGAAGATTAGAACATTAATTGGCACCCTTGCATAATTAGAGCAATAACTTCCCATCTCAAGAGAGTGGGAAAAAAAATCTGCATATGTGCAAGTATTTCAGCATGACACTATTAGGCTTCTCATACTTTATCACAAAAAAGTTTTGTACTTTGCTTTGTCCCAAAGTGGAAGACAATAATTAATTGTAGCATAAGGTTGGCTTAGCTTAGAGGGCCAGCAAAGGGCATTGCTGGCCTGCTCCGTCACATTATTGCTAGGGCACAAAACGCATGCAAGAATTGAATACCAAATGCATTCTGTTCTTCATTAGCCACACACACACTATATGTGAAAATCATAGTGATGTTAATTCAAAATCATCTCAGCTTTCATGCTTTCTCCACTTTCTCTATGCCTCCTATTGTGACTCTCTTTAATCCTTCCTTCTCCATGGCAGCACTCAGAGATTCTCTATCAGAAGTGTCAAAATCTGCTAATTCAAATCTTTTCATTCATGTTGAGTTTTGGTAAAATGGCAGTAAAACATTTTAATTCATATTTTGTTATTAAATATATTAAAATCAATGAAATATTGGAATACTCAACTATATGACTCATTGAGATTGCGGTATAAGATTAAATCACAAACAATTATATTTAATTGTATATACTCAACAAATTCCTAGGCATTAGATAATTTTTTTTAGTAAGCTAATCATTAAGAAGTGTCAAAATAGTTAAGATAGAATAAGGCAAAAAAAAAAATTACATGAAAAGTGTGTGAGTAAAAAAAAAAGGAAAAGGTTTTTTTTTTTTTTTTTTAAAAATTAAATATTTTTTAAAAAAATTTTTAAATTTATTTTTATTTTGTTAAATTAAAAAAAAAAAAAAGAAAGGTTGGTTTACTTTTATTTTTGGATAATTTGACATACGTTTTTTTAAAAATTAATTAACATGTTGTGAGAGTAAAAAAAGTTGGTTTACTCTGTATTTGTTATTTGTTTTTGGACGAGTTGTCATTTTTTTATTTAAATTAGTTAACATGACCTTTTCTTTGTGAGAGTAAAAAAAAGGTTTGTTTACCATTAACTTGGTCACTTCCATTCGTAACAAAAAGAAGTGAGATTGTATGATAAACTAACAAAATAATTAAAGAAAAAAATTGAATTAGAAATAATTAAGAAAAGATAATTTCTTAATCACTACTAAGAAGTACCAGTATAAAATCAACATGTAATTTTTAATAAAAAATAATTAAACAAAAAAAATTATTTTAAAGATGATATCTATCCCACATTTTAATAAGTTAAGTGTTTGCCACAAAATCCATGCATTGAATCTAAATGAAGTGAATGGTGTAGAAAAAACAGGGAATTGTGTACATGATCTCCGTATCTTGATATTTTTTTCTTCGCATTTTGAAACTTATCTTCACATAAAGTACACAGATTCGTTAAGAAATGCACTCAAGTTTTTAAATTAGTTTACTAATAAAGATTTACGTAAAAAAATCACGTACAATAGTTAAGGAATCACGTTCTTTTAATTATATTATTTAAAATTTTAGAATCATCTTACCATAAAAACCACGTTCGATCTCAAATAGTTTGAGTTAAATCATATACTTTTGGAATTCTACCACTTCATCTTCTTTTGCAAACTTTATTATTACATTTTTTTACACGTTTTACCAACGTATAACATTTCATTGTACTTTTGTAATTATGAAAATTGATTCTTTTAGAATTAAAATTATAATTCAAAAATCAAAATCTTCATTAATGATACATTTGTTTTCTAGTTTGCATCTAGTTGATTTTAGTTTAATAATCCTCATTAATATATCAATAAAGTTCTTTATACATTCACCTATTTTTAAATCCTTTCAATATTACATAATCGTTTATGAGACGTACTAACATTTATATAATTAACCTCGATTCCTAAGTAATGTTAAATTTAGTAAGTGTAGCGGAATAATAATTAATGATAAAAAAGTACAAAATATCACGATGGTATGTGTTTGAAATTTGAGTCTTTTTTTTCTTACTTTCATTTTTATTGTCTGTGCCATGTAATAAGGAAATTTTCACCGTCATCCAAGCATTATGTAGATGATGAGTTCATCAAATTTTATGATAATACTTTAAATTCTATTAATCATATCTTCTATTTTACTAATAGTGTAATTTCCTACACTATTACTACATGAAAAAATTAACTCATATATTAACATTTTAAAGTAAAGATAGTATATGAAAATAAACTTAAAATGGCTACCATGACTAAGCTTAATTGAAATAGAACATTACCTACATTCTTAAATATAGATTAATTATCAATAAATAATAAAATAAAATAAAAAAATTTCTATCACTTTAATTATATAATACTACAATAATGGAGAGAGATTAAGGTAGTGCTCGTTTGCACTGATTTTACAAATTCACTGATTGTTACTTTTCATGTTCTATTACACTGATTTAAAAACATATACGACAACAGATTTGAAGGATTGAATAAAATTTCCATCCACACTAAAATACGAAGATTTGCAGAAATAATAACTAATTTTACCATTTTAATCATCTCTTATATTTTTTTCTTTCACAACATTTCAAATATTAAAAATTAAAAATTATATTATTCTTAAATTATAATTAAAATATATATTATTAATAATTATATACAATTATTATTATTTTATTATATATAAATATACGTAACCGGTTACGTAACATATATAATAACATATATTATATATGTTATGTAACCGGTTACGTATATTTATATATAATAAAATAATAATAATAAATAATATATTTATATATATATATATATATTTATATATATATATATTTATATATTTATTAAAATTAATATGTATATTTATAATAATAAATAATAATTTATATATAATAATTAATAATATATGTCTAATAAATTATTAATAATCAATATATAATAAATAATATATAATAATAATATTAGTTATTAACTACTAATATTAAATAATAATAATTATTAAAAAATTAATTATAATAATATAATAATTTATTTTTGTATTAATTTTTATTAGTTATTTAAATGATTGTTTTTAAAATGTAATATTTTTAACTAATTTAAAAATTGTTTAATATATTTTTATATTAAGGGTATTTTAGTAATTACAAAATTTTATTTATTATAATTTTTTATTTTATCTATCACATCAATTAAATCTTTCATTAATTTTCATAAAATTTATCTCCAAAACCATTCACTATACTCTTTAAATCTACTTAAAAAAATACAAAAATTCATCTACTCAAATTTATACAAATCTATCTTTCCACTCTTCCCTATATCCACTCCCTCGTACGAACACAACCTAAGAAAAATTGGGGATGAAAAAGTTGGAAAAGGAAGTGAAGAAAATCAGAGCATGAATGAGAATGATACTAACCTTTACAAATAGATAAAACGTTTGATTGTGGTTTCAGAATAACATTTACTTTATTTTTAGAATTAGTAAGCACTAGAATATGCTTTAGTTGATTTTTTTTTTTCAAAACATAAAAAAAGATAGATGTATGGAGAAAAATAAGGAATAAACATTACTATCAATTGAAAGCATTAAAGTTGATCAATTATCAATCAAAAACACGAGTATGACATGGAATAAATTTATGATTCTCCGTTGAAAAATGAGTAGTGATAATAAAAGATATGTGTGAACTTTTAAAATTCCAAATTCTTTCTCACTTTCTTTGTGACTTTTTTTTAAAATAGATTTGACTAATATTCACGTATCAAGGTGAATTTTTGGTTTTTCAAAATTTTATTCTTTTTGAATTTGAAAACATTTTTTTACAATTTTGTTGATCAATTAATAAAGTGTATTTGAGATGTTAAGAATTAAAATTTTTCAAATTATCAAAATAACAAAAAGAAAGATAAAGAAACATACAAATGTATACACATCTAGACAATCTATAGCAACCTGAAGTATAAGATTTTTGCTATATTAAATATAGTTTACAATATTATCACCCAATTTATTTACCTTTTATCAAATTATGTCGTAACAAAAGCGGATTTAGTTTATCTAATAATAGTGGAGCTTTTAAGTGGAACACGTAGTTTAATTGTGGAGCTTTTATTATGATTTTTTATTATCATAAATTATAATTTAATTAAATTATCTTATTTATTATAATTACTTTTCAAAAAATTTATTCCTAATTAATTTATAAATATTAAATTAAACATATATTTTCTGAAATTTATATTCAAATCATTTTATAGTAAAAATTAAACTCTTAATAAAATAATTTATGATAAATAAATATACAAATCTATAAAACTAGAAAAAATGTTGTTAAGAACTCGTTTTTAAAAGGTTTAAATATACATTTGGTCCCTATTTTTGTTCATTTTATTCAATTTGGTCCCTATTTTCGTTTTATATTCAATTAGGTCCTCGTTTTCGTCAAGTTGTGGTCAATTTGGTCCTTTTCACTAACGTGTTTAAATAGTTAAGTTTTTGAACAGTACATGCCACGTGTCAGCTCCTGGTTTTTCTGATTTTTTTAAATTTTTTTTTAAATTTTTTTAAATTTTTTTAATTTTTTTAATTTAAAAAATATGGTCCACGTGTCAAGTCACAGTTGTGCCACGTGTCAATGCTAGTGCCACGTGTCAGTTTGTGGTAGTATTATTTTTTTTGTTCAATTTAGTCTCTATATTCGTTATTTTTGTTCAATTTAGTCCCTATATTCGTTATTTTTTTTTATTTAGTCCTAAATTTTGTTAAAATAAAACCATTTAATTTTTATAATTGACATTATTATTATTTATTTTTTAAATTTAATTATAAATTATAATATTTAATTATTAATTGAATATAATTCTTAGATTCAATTGTTAAATAGAATATAATTATTTAAATATTATTAAAATATAATTATTAAAATTTTAAAA
>Ga0214542_1000282_pt1 | contig 85814 bp, 40 predicted proteins | sample CNSS1metaG_FD_160096 | JGI IMG/M metagenome (GOLD analysis project Ga0214542, IMG submission 160096) | Root nodule microbial communities from cowpea collected in UCLA plant growth center, Los Angeles, California, USA - CNSS1 | ecosystem: Host-associated > Plants > Roots > Nodule | place: USA...
AATAAAATATATATATATATATATATATATATATATATATATATATATATATATATATATATATATATATATATATATATATGTAAGTATATATGAACTCTGCAGACAATTAGCTGAACTTGCCAATTTATTCGAGAGAAAGATGGAGTTAAAATTAGTGGAGTGTGACAAGGTATTAATTACACTTGAATCCTTTAACATGCAGAAGCTTTGGAGAATAGGATATGGTAATACTTACATTGAAAAATTAATGATTAAGATCATAAAGAATACTTAAATTTTTATAACTTCAATTATTAATTTGATATTTTTTATACTTTATTAATACATCTAAGATTTTTTTACACTACGTACTTATAATGAGTGAAATCTTATAATCTTCTAAATATAAAAACTAAATAAAATTAGTTCCCAACAATGAGGAGACTGTCTTACAACATTTTTTTCGTAACTTTGCTCCCTATATTGAATCAACAAAATAGAATAATCAATACAATAACGTAATCATATCTTATTAATACACCAAACCACTAATTCCTATTACTAAGATAGAACAGTTATCAGGTTTTACTACTAATAGACCCAAAATTGTTCTTAAATTTAAATGATATTCGAATTTTTGCCAAAAAGTTTAGTCGTTTTTCTGCTAACAAGAGTTTATATTTAAAAGATAACTATATTCTTTTACTATTTGGGTAAATAACTTCATTCAATAATTATTGAATAATTTCTCATTACGTAATCACTTATATATTTGTATAATATAAAATAAATAAATTTAAACTAATTTTATATAAATTGTAATATTTACAAAAAGTACAAGTTCTAAACCAACTCTTACAGGTTATTCTGGAAATTTTAGTAAAATAAGAGGAAACAAACTATAATCATATTAAGATATTTCCCTGCATTATCCTAAATATATAAATACGTATTTAAATCGTAAGATAAAGTTAAACAAGATTTTCAAAAAGTAATCTTGGGTAATGAATACAAAAAAACACCATTTTATGCTTTAAAAACTAGTTTCTTAAAATTAAATAGTAACCGAACTCGGCACTGCAAAAATGATGGCAACGAAGAGACCTTACCAAGGGATACCTTTCCCAACTGAAAGATTTCTCAAAGTTTTTAAAAAAATAAAAAAAGACATCACCAAGAAAGGGAAAAAAGGTACAAGCAATAGTTACCGGGGCACTGTTACTTTGAACTCCTCCGGACTTCCAAGATAACAAGCTCCCTACAAGGAGTATAAAATATGTTCAGAAGTCAAAGCAAAAGCTCGTTAATTCTTCTTTCTAAAAAAAGAAATAGCAATTACGCTTATGAATATTTGTAGGTTCATCATTTAAAAGGATTAGAAATTCAGAAGTTAAAAATAAAAAGCTGATTTTTGTATCGCAAGCTAGAAAGTCCTCAGATCTTGTTCAAATGAGTGAAAGGGTTAGTAAAATTAAAGTATTATTCAACCATTATTGCATTACCAAATGGTTGCACAAGTTGCCGATGTACGCTAGCCACAGGAACACGCCAAAACCACATAAGCAGCAATGCATATGTTAAATACTACATGGCAAAGCCAAGAAAAAGTGTATTACAAACCTTTACCAAGAAATTCTGTTAACAAAAATTATATTCATATATACATGCGCACACATCTGAAGATACCTTAAATACGAGCACCACTTTTGAATATACAGCATAATCTTTGTGACTTGAATTGTGGTCTGCATAATATCTTGAACTATAACTTAAAACTCGAAGGTAAGAAAATGAATTTAAACTAACTAAGGAATAAAGGTTTAAAATGTAGATAAAAACTATATTCATGTAGGGGGGAAATGTCATGAAGTAATATTTTTAGCACAAAAAAATGTACAATTAAGAATGAGAATCAGGCTGCCTAAACTTATGGCCTAACGTGTAGGAAATATAAGGATATGATTCAAACTTTCTTTGTAGGTACATAATACACACTCCTATAATACTTTTAATCACACTTGTTCTTCAATCACCATCAAATTTCATAATTAAATTTTCTTCGCCATTTGTGTAGTTTTAAGGAGATTCTTTCTTACTCATGTCGCAGAAGGTATATTTACTATTTACTACTAAAATTGAGATAACCTTGCATTGTTGATCCGTTCATCAATTTTGGTTTTATATGGTGCTTGTAAAGTCCACATAAACTGATACACATACCATTCTTGTCAATTTAAATTTGAACTTTGCAATGTGTTAGTCTACACTGTAGGAACAGTAAACTAAATATTTCACTTTCAGTCACACACTCATATCAGAAAGTAGAAAGAAAACTTTAGAATTGATTCTAATTCAATTGATACACACCAAGCAATGTGCTTTTATAAACAAATTCTCCTAATTAAACTATTACAAAACTAATTAGACTAAGTAAACTAAGAGAGGCATGGATTGGAAAGATGGAGCAATGATGGGATAAAAGTCGCTTCTTAATTGCATCTATATTAAACAGCTACGCAGTGCTGTCGGGAATTTCTTATTAATAAGAGAGAACAATTATTGGCTTTTCTTAATTGCACTTCATGGCACTGTTGCACGGATAAAAAAGGAAAAGTAAAAAACTTGCAACAAGAAATAAACTCACATTTTGAAAGTTCCTTCTCCTTGGCATTTGCCAGCCTTTTGAGTTTTGCTGCTTGTGCAAATGTTGATGGCCTGACAGGATAAAGAGAGACACATACCACACCATAAATTTTGCAATCATATCTTACAGTCATCTCCTTTGTCAGTGATTTGTATGCTACTTAATTTTTCTTCCTTCTATCCGCCTGATTTCTCTATTTGAATCTACCTATAGTTTCATAGTTGGCATTGTCTTTCTTCCTTTGTTCTACTAGTTTAAATAATGGCAAATATTTCTTACTAACTTGATTTTTTCAAAATTGAAATGAACTTCAAAATTTTAGTGAGTATCGATACTTCTAGGTCGAAGATCACTTCAAGTTTTCTCATTCCTTATTCTCTTTTATTTAGCATGCAATTTTACTGGCATAAATTTGTAACACTCATGCAAATAGACTTTAAACAAATTTGTAGATTCATCCTTTAATTTCAAATTATCAACCCCAAAAACATTGCATAATATTTTACAAATGCAAACGATAAAACCAACTCAAAACAGAAAAAGGGTTCCAAAAGAGGACCCCCTTGCTTTTCAGCATAGGAAACATTGGCTACAAAGCCTTACTTACTGCGACATTAAACTTGCCTCCTTCGAAAGTTGTTTTATTTCTTCACGCAACCGAGCTTCTGTTTCTCTATGAGATCCACCCTGCTGGAAAATCATACACCCAGATGTTAATGCTACAGGGTTTTGTTTCTCATAAACAATACAGTATCTTATTTGGTAAAGGAACGAAACTTCAACATCAATCCATCCTTTGATTAGTTTATAACGAGAATGAACGGTATGCGGCATTGGAATTTAAAAGCTTAATCGTGAGAATGGGTATAACATTGTTTTTGTTTCAAATTTCAATTAAATAACAAAATTTAGAATGATACCTTGGCAACCTTATCGAGGCAATAGTATGCAAATTGAAAAGCAGCAACGATCAGAAATATGAAAGGTGCTGCTAACAACCTTTCACGTTCATCGCTTCCTTCGTCTTCCATAATTCACTCGCTTCCCTCGTTCGGTTCGATTCCAACGCCTGTCTTCTGTTTTGTGATAGTTTCTTTTCTGCTTTCTGGTTCACCCGCGGGGAATAGAAAAATGGGCCAACATATAGGCTTTTCCTATATTCATTCACCCATTAACTTCATTGGTTTTTTCTTTATGCAACCCAATTATTACTAACTGTACCCTCGAGAAAAAATACTAGACTACCCCTCACTGAAAAACTTGTTCTATAAATTCTATTCCAAAATGTATTTAATGCATTCCAAAATTTTTATTATGGAAATTTTATTCTAAAAATTCTCTTTTGAAAATTATGTTTAGAAAATTTTACTCTCAAAGATTTCTAAGACCAATAATCTTAAAGTCACTTTTAAAAAATAGACTTAAATACCTTTTCCGTCCTCATTAAAAAATAGACTTAAATACCTTTTCCGTCCTCATTTTCGTAGTGTTTAATGCGGATGCTCCTCATTTTTACCAAATGTTTAAAATGGTCCTCATTTTCGTAGTGATGATTGTGGATGGTCCTCATTTTTACCAAATGTTTAAAATGGTCCTCATTTTTGCAATTTGGGGTTAATTTAGTCATTTTCTGTGACGCCGTTTAAATCAATAACAAAGCACTGTACATGTGGCACTGTTTGTATTACATTGTATTGGGGGTATATTACGTGTATTGTACAAGTGGATTATTAACGTTAACTCTTCAATTTGGGTCAAAAATATTCCAATTAGGTCACGCTACAATTAGGGATTGACGAGTACAGGCGATCTCTTCATCTCCGAGTTTCTTCATCTCCGATTTGCAAGGAAGCAACAATTGGACGTGACGATTTGTTCGTTTGATTATTTCAATTTCCCAGTTAATCATCATCGACAAGGTAAGTGCTTTGCTTGTGGGTTCAGGGTTTCCGGGGTTGTGATAAATTTTGCACATTTGAATCAGTTAGGGTTAGGGTTTTCGTAATTCTGTTTTGGGGTTTGTTTGTGGTTGAAATGTTGTGATATTCTCTCCACAGTTACAAATCGGGGTTAATCCCCCATTTCTCGTTGAACCACCAACATTACACGAATTGCTACAGTATTGTTGCCTCCAACGATTACAACCAGAGGTAAAGGAAGAAGATTTGGACTGTGACATGGCATTGCAGGAAGAACAAGATTGCAACAATACAAATTGAGAATGGAGAAAGAAGATTGCAACAACTAACCAACTGCCCAACAATTCATTTTCAAAACCCTAGCTCACATATTTATCCCCAAATATTTAATTACTACACTTGAACAGTACACGTGTAATACACCCTAGTACAATGTAATACAAACAGTGTCACATGTACAATGTTCCGTTATTGATTTAAACAGCGTCACAGAAAAGGACTAAATTAAACACGAATTGCGAAAATGAGGACTATTTTAAACATTTAGTAAAAATGATGATCATCCGCAACAAACACTACGAAAATGAGGACCATTTAAAACATTTTGTACAAATGAGAACGATCTGCAGCAAACACTACGAAAATAGGGACGAAAAATGTAGTTAAGCCTAAAAAATAAAACAATCATTTCAAAAATTAGAAGGTATAGTTAGAAATTCGGGGGGTGAAAAAGTCACTTTCGTTTTTTTCATTTTGAATTCTCTGTGTATACTAACGTATGATTGAATAATAATTATTATTATATAACAAAGAAATTTTCACTGTATTTTCATTAAATTTATCTAAGATTGTAAACAATTACTGGAGTTGATTTCAATATTTAAATTTTATAAAGAATTTGAACATAGAATTATTGTTTACTTTTTGATAATTTTAACCATGACCATGATTTGGAGTGACAAAAACATGTATGTCTCATCCCAGATAGATAGAAAATAGAATAGGCAGAAACAGAAAGAAACCATGGCTGGTCCCGGAAAATGCTTCCTCGTCACGGGTCCTCCGGTGAGAAACCCAACTCCACCATTTTTCCTTCTCTTCATTCTCTGTTAATCGATTTTGATTTGGTTGATTGATCTGATCAGGGTGTGGGAAAAAGCACTCTGATTATGAGAGTGTTGGAGTCCCTCAGAGTCAATTCCTCCATCAAGCTTCAGGGCTTCTACACTCGTACGAAAGCATTTGATATGATATCTTCCTCTTCTTTCACTGTAACACATGATATGATATGATGCTTTTGTAGGGGAAGTTAGGCGCGCAGGCCAAAGGGTCGGTTTCGAAGTGGTCACTCTTGATGGTCGCACTGCCCCACTTGCGTCCATCCACTTTTCAAGGTACAGTTTTTATTATTCCTCTTCTCAGCTCCACTACATGAACATCCAAATTTCGTTTTTGTTTAGACCCTTTATTTCGAAATTTGTGTTTCTTGGTCACACTGCTACTGGGTCTTCGTTCATTTTTTAAGGAAAGGTTTTCGTGTGAAGAGGACGACTAACAATAAATACATCCTTGGTACACTTTTTTACTAGCAAACTCTCTTGATGTTTAAAATTTGTTGAAAACTATAGCATCTGCAAGAATCCGTGAAATAAATTTTAAGGGATAACAAATATTATGGTCTAGAGAGTATGTTATTAGAAGTTTTTGTTAATCCTATCTGAAATAACATAACACAACCTTGACTAGATTGTCCAGTATTTGTCACAACACAATTCTGTCTATATGATTCAATTGTTTTCTTTGATCGCATTGGATTTGCAGCCCAGAGTCTGTCGGATGGCCTAGTGTTGGCAAGTATAAAGTTGATGTAGCATCTTTCGAGTCTCTAGCGCTGCCCGAGTTACAGGTCTGCTTACTTTCTTTAATATCTTTTCAGTATGCATATTTTTTCTTTGCAGTAGATTAGGTTACTGCATATTTTTCCAACTATGTTACGTGCATCTTCCAATTGTGGTATTACACTCATCAACTGTTCTCTTACATTTTTAACTATTGGTGTTGAATGTATTATTCCGCCATATCCCATGTATTATATAGTTTTTGAGCTTTGAAGACTTACATTCAATGACTAGGTTAGAGAAGACACCAGCCTCTTCATCATTGACGAAGTTGGTAAGATGGAGTTATTCAGTTCGTCATTTTTCCCTGCAGTTCTAAGAGTTTTGGAGTCAAATATCCCAGTTTTGGCTTCCATTCCAATTCCAAAATTTGGCAGAGACATACCAGAAGGTAATCTTTTTTCCATATTTTCAAGTCCCCATTTCTCAAATGGTATCTTGTTTCTTTCTGGACAATGCTAGGAACAAATTTCCTTGTTTGATTCTTAAAATAACCAAGATATGGTAAAATCTGTCACTGGGTCTTATAGGCATGAAGCTCAAAGATCTGTAAGATATAGACGAGGATTTTGTTGCAATTCTCTGCCTAATTTTCTTGGCTGAACTTGTGAATGACTGATTTTGTCAATTTCTTAAGTTGCAAGGTTGAGGAATCATGCAGGGGCAACTTGTTTTACATTGAACGTTGGTAACAGAGATGCTGTCAGAGAACAGATACGATCGCTATTGGAAGATCTGTTGATTAAACACTAGTCATTGCAAGTTTGTGGTCTGAACTCAACATGTAGATTTACAGTTTTTAACCAATTATGATGGTTTAGCACTATTAATGTGTAGGAAAAAAAAGTGCAATTCTTAGTTGAGTCTTAAATAAGTTGGTGAGTTAGTTGAGCCCTAACCAAGGCATGAAGGAGGTATTTAGTGGTTTGAGATTTGCTAGAGTCATGTATGACTTATCTTCATGATTTTTTGTAATGACTCAAACGTATGTGACTATATTATGAATAAATTAGATGACTTATTCTTCACTTTTGCCACCCATTCTCTGTATTGCGGAAATTTCTTTCGCGGCTAAAGGTAGTGAAACTCAATCTAAATCCATTTATACATGATCAATCCAACAGAAAAGTATTCAGACAGCATAAAAGTGCTGTTGTCACTGTAAAATGAAGCATGGACTCAACATAATTCTGAGCAAACTGACGTATAAAATTTTTAGAAAAAATATATATATGTGCAATTAAAAAATAAATAATGTATGACCTAAGTATAATCGAATAACTAATAGATCTTATCAACTTTGTCTGTCCTGCTCAGCAGTTCGGAGCACTTGTTTTGCCAATGATGAAAATGATTTTGCTGTATCTTGCATCTCTCTGGCCCGAAGATTGGTACCCTGCCACCAATTTAGAAGATGAGTAAACATTTAATAAGATTTAGATTCTTTTTCCCAATTTTTCTTGGGTGCATTGGCATAGGACTAAGAAATTTTAACTGTTTTATAGGTTTTTGTCAAGGTAAAAGATACCTGCAATTTCCATGTGTTTTCATGAAGCTTGATTTGTGCCTGTTTAGCAGCGGTTGTTTCCTGAAGCACCAGACTAATGTTTGATTAATTTTGCACTCATATTTGAGCATTAAGAAAAACGAAGCTTTAAAAATATACGAAGAAACTGCCTAATTATGCAATGATCAAAATTGCATGTATCGAGTAACCTTTTCTCTTGAAACTAAAGAATATATTGTGTCTGTAGGCCATTAGGCCCTAAAATTTTGATAAAATATAACTCTAAAGATTCAATGAGTTCATTGATATCTTTTTTATTAAGCGTGCAGGATCATACGATGTTCATACTAACCAAAGATAGTCTCAAATTTTAAACGAACGTGTCATGCAAGAAACCTCTGCAACACTGACAAATTTGAGATTATTTAGAACTTTTTACATTGTTTAGCGTGCGAGAGTTTACAATGAAGATTCAAAACTTTTCCCAAATCCCAGAATTTCAAGTTACAAAAGTGCTGAAAGATAACTACTCTGTCAACTTTTAGCAATCAAGTTGAAGACTTCATAAAATCTATACTGCCCATGAGAATGAATAGCGAATATTAATTCATTTTGATTCTTGAAATTTGCAACTGATTAGAAATCTCTAATTGGTAGGTAATAAAATGTAGATTAAAGCTTCTGGTAATGGTTAATCTTGATTCTCAAACTACCGTTTACACTAATAAATGCACTTAACACCTCCAAATAAGAAATTAACAATAGGGGCTAGACAAAACTCCTTTTACTAGTAAATCAGCACACATATCATGCGATGCTTGTGAATTGTCTTGGCAGAAAAGTCAAGCATAATTAGAATGCATATGATGATTATATTCTTACATTGGAAGAAGAAGAAAATCCATATTTCATCTTAATTTGATCCAGCGCACCATCTTTTTCCCCCTGGTGCCCTTCCTTATCTGATGCCTTCTGGTAGTTTCCTTTCATTTCTTTCAATCTTCCTGCATATTCAATGCTCCATTAAATTGGCTAGCGATAATGAAAACGTTGCAATAATCTTTCAAGATGCATAAAATGCAACTCATTGTCACAAACCTTTCAGAGACTGAAATTTTCCAACCAATTTCTTCTTATTAAGAGCTCCTAATATGCTTTGTTCTTTGTGTTTTTCTCCATGATCCTCTAAGTCAATGTCATCTGCATGGGAAGAAAACAGACACCTCAAAATGGTTACTTTAAACTCGAGGATCCGTATTTTAGAAAATGGTCAGTACTTAGGAATCAAATTAATCTAGTAATGTAATTTAGTCATGTTTGTAACATACAGCTTTTAGGCAAGCAGATTCAGACCACCAATAAAAAAAAGACAACGTGAATTCATTGGCATAAAAGAGTTTCATCTTTCTTTTGAGCAAATGTTTAGTAGCACATATATGTTACATTGTTTTACCTATGTTTAATTCAAGCTCACTTTCATCCACTGTTGGTTTATCATCATTATCATAACATGCAAAGTTCGCATTTGAGAATACTGCTGAGAGTTCTCGTATGTTTTCTTTGGGATCTTCTTTACCCATGAGGGGCCCATGCTTTTGTTTACTACTTGTAAAATCTTTTATAACGAAGCTGAGTATACCCTGGAATGCAGGAAAAAAGTACCAAATACCTTCAGTCATAAACACAGTTGCGTTAGTTATTAAAATGTTATTTTTACCTTTTTCTTTTCCTTGTCGATTACAGGGCCTGGAACAAGCTCTTCTGCTGATGACATTGTTTCCTTTCGGTAGATGCAGCTAACAGAGTCCAAAAGCCTAAAATAAAGTCGTGCATTTTGCACTATGAGAATAATATCTTTTCATGTGTTCTATAGCCAGACAGAAGTTATACGTAGTTATTGGTAAATATTTAACAATCCAATGCCATATATACCTGAAAATATTCCTCTGGGCCAACAATGAGACAACAAAAATTTCCTGATCACCATTCACCTGTACACTGACATTGAGTTAAATAAATGTCTCAAATGTATTTAAATAAAAATCTGATGTACTAGTCAAAGATACAGTCATACCAAAACAATATCTCCTTTGGGTGAACAACATATATGGCTATCAGAATATGACTTCAGTTTTGGAGGTGAATAAGTGAAACCTCTAATTGAAGTCTCCACTATCAGAGATAACGCTGGCAGAGACCTAAGATGGTTGCATATGTCTTGTTAGTTCACTAATAAGAGTAGAATGTTACATGAAGTTGACATGATGGGAGACTATTAAGAAGATTTAATATGTATGAGATTGCTCGAAAACATTAGTCAAAGATTCAGCATTAAAATATGATAGAATCCACAAAGCCAAACCCACTTGGTGCACCTATGGGGATTAAGGGTTGGTTTTGTATAAAAGTATATTCAGACTTAACCACCACCTTAATTCCATTTTCCCACTGGTGAAAAGGAGAATAAGACTGATATCAGAGACGTTGTAAATTGTTGATGCCCAGCAACAGGAAGAGGAATGAAATTTCTTCTTGTAAAGCACCTTTTTAACTCCCTGAAACGTATGAGAGTGAGTAACTGCAAGCATCATCAAATAGTTGGGTCATTCCTAACTCATGAGTAAGGACAGAAGTAAAGAACATGTCACCTGTACAGCATGCACAAAAGAATAGACATACAAAGCCTTCTCAGAACACAGCAAAATGTACAATTGCTTTGCTGTTGCATCTTCAGTACGATTCCCTTCTCTTGAGTCTAAGCCATCTTTTGTAACAGATCCTGTGATTGGTTCTGCTACTCCATCTGTATTACATTACATAGTACAAAGTTTTACTCTTTTTCTTTATCAGATCATTCACTGCTATTTTGGATCATTGATAATTTAAATAAACGTATTGTGACATCTGATCATTGTTTCAAGTGTGAAAACTCTTACCCAACACTTGCATAAATATGGCTTTAGAGGGCTTCTTAGGGTGAATAGCTTCAGTGTTCAATGGATTTCCAGTTTCACTATCTAGTGCTACAACAGAGGAGTCCTTTGTTCCAACTAGTAAAATGTTTTTCTCAAAACCACGCAAACTGCAGGTTTTAAACTGCAATGAGACGATACTGGAGGAAATTTCACTTGAAATGTTTTTCCGGTATAACAAAGATGGATCATCTATGTTAATGACTGAAACCTGTAACATAATGGTTCATTATCACACAAATTAGCACTGTGAATATATTAAAACAACTGTACACACAAATTGAAGATCCTAAAATAGATAAGCTTCACACTAATAGATGATTCAACGCTAATGTAACCTATGAAGACAAACCATCAGCTCTAATACCAGAATGACATAAGTTAAACACACATAAAGAATTGACATCACCTTCAACTCAAAACCTTAAAGTAATAGGTTTATGAGTCTTCTTTATTGTAAGTTACCCAACTTTCTCATTTTTATTTAATATAGGACTTAGACTCGTACTTAGATTTTCAATTACGATAAAATTGGTATTTTAGGTTTCCTAAGTTGCTTAAAGCAAAGAGTGTTGTCTATTTTAGAGCTAATGTAGTCAATTGATCCTTGTTGACTCCAATGGATCATAAAGTCATAAGATAGTTTACTAGTATTAATCAATGCATTCCATATAATTAAAAGTGCGTTTGGAAAACTTCCATCACATTGAAGGACAATCTACTGTGCAAGGAGGATTGGTGTTGAATGGCAAACTAAACTTGTTTCTGTGGAACAGTGTGAACAACACATCTCCAAATTTAAAAAGCCAAGAAAGAAAAACTAGAAAAACATCTCACGTTTCCTTGGTCAGAACCAACAGCAAGGTGCCTTGAGTTATGATCCATGTTCATGCAAATTACAGCACCACTAGTTTTTACTAGTTTCATACTGTGGATTACATGATCAGTCCCTTTCTTTGTATTTCCTGTAAAAGAGGAATGGAAATGCAAGTCACTATCAACTAAAATGAGAAGTCTGTGCTTGTCTAATAACTAAGGATTTCGTAGAAAACTAAGTAACATTCTATAGAATACCAGTAAGAGACATGAAGCTGTTGGATGCATATGGTTCAGGTTTGAATCTGTAGATACGAACCTGCAGATCATCATGTCATACTTACAATAAAATAAGTATGGGTGACTAGAATCGAAAAGGGAAAAAATACCACTTTCACAAAATTCAAAATTGAATGAAACTCACCATCCCACTTTGGTCACCAGAAACGAGGAGTGGAGAGTTGCTATCAAAATATAATTCTGTCAAGGGTACAACACTTAAAGAAACATCATTTTCAGCCTGCATTAAGATGAAGGAAACAGATAAAACAATAATTATGAAAACTGTCTCCTTTCTGAATGTAAAACATAAACTCTTACTGATGCTATCTTATTCATTAAAGGGAAAAAATGTCCATTTTATAGGATTTTTTACCAAAAACAAATTAGAATATAATGTTAATTTTTGCGCAATTCTTTTTTACCACTCAAATGTAATAAAGCTAACATTTGGACACAAGCTAATTGCTTTGGATAAAATTAGTACCTGTTGCTTTAATTGCAAAATTGGGGTAAAAAAGGGACATGACGCATCCCAAAAAGTTATGGCTCCATTGCTGTGTCCAGTTATGTACAAGTTTCTTAAGTTCGAAAATCCAGTGAAATTGGCAGCACTGAAGTTAATCCCATCTTTGAGATTTGTTTCAATGGGAATAAGTGGTGGATAATTCTTCACCAGCTGGCTGTAATACTATGTGACCAAAAAAAAATGTAAAATCAATAGAATTATATAGAATAATTATATTGTAAAAATAATTAAAATATATTTGGTATAGTAACAGTAACAGTAACAGAACAGTTTCATTATCCCATTACCTCGTCTTCAGAACTAAACAAATTGGGATTGTTGGAGATGAATTTTGCTGCAGTGATGCTTGAATCTGACAGTGGTAACTTCACAAGCACTTCCTTTGGCAGTGAAGGAGTGGACTTAGACTGACTCTGCAACAGATATTTTTCAATCAAATTATCATCATACAGATATACGTTTCCTGATTTCCCAAGCAAAATGAAATAATTTTGTCTCTGCTTGCTTGAGGTTGATATGATCTCCATGTCAACAGAACCTTCTGACAAATGAAGCCCCATCTTAATTGTGCGAGATTCTGTATGCTCATTCAACAACACTACCTGTTTCATTTAATGCAGATTGCTGGTAGTTATTTAAATCACCAAATCAAATGCAAAGTAAACCATCCAAAATCTCAAAATTGTTGTAACTTGTAACAGATGAACAATAATTTGGGATTTCTGAAGTCAACAAATATCTTGCAATAATGTAGGCAAAGTATTCAAATACCTGCAACAAGTTTGAAGGGGCATGATCAGAACCTCCCATAACGTATAATCGACTGGCTCTTCCTTCTGCATAAATCCATTTTACTGATCTTATTGAAGTTTTGTCTGATTTATATCCTAAGTTAAACTTGAACATTGGAGTATTTTGACTGCTATAATCAGCTGTTAAATTATTTCCTGTGTTTAGAGTAGGAATGCTCCAAATGAAGAGCTCTCCATTGTTGTACCCTACAACCACCTTACTTCCGAAAGGACATACCCAACATGCACAAGACACTTTCTTTGTTTCATTATACCGTGCTTGTAACATTCTTCCTCCGGTTCTAAAAATGGACCTGCTTTCTCGAATATCCCACAATATTATTTGGCCATTTCTAAAGATTATGAGAACTCTGCGTTGAACACACAAGAGGACAAAAGTTGGAAAGTTTTTAGATAAAAAATTTGGGTTAAATATATTTGTAATTCTTAAACTTGGACCCAAAATTGGAATTTGCCTCAAACATTAATACATTTTAGTTTCTAAACTTTAAAAATGAATGAATATAATCATCTTAACCCGATAAAGATATTTTTTTGTGATAAATGATATTCTAGACTGACATTTGAACTGAAAAAAGTCAAACAGGATACATAGCTCAAATGTTAGCTTGAAACATTGTTTGACACAATAGAAGACATAATGTGATCGGATTAGAAAGACCATATTTATTTACTTTAAAGTTTGGAGATCAAACTATATTAATGTTTGAGATATAGACAAATTCCAGATCAAAGTTAGGGACTAAAAACATATTTAACCTGAAAAAAAAAAAAATTGATAAGTGAAGCTAGCACCAAATTAGTTATATATAAATGTCCTAAAAGAAGGTTTGTTTTCTGCTAATCACCTCTGACTCTCGGCTGCTGGTTGAGGCAGTACATGCGTGACAACAGTATCATCAGATTCTTCTGTTGAATTTCCTGAAAAAGAAAATGACAAGAAGCTATGTCGAAGAAGGTACTCATCATTTATTTACTTGTTTTTCCAATCGAACAAGGACAAAGACCAAAAATTACACCAAATCTCACCATAGGAAGCTGAAAGGGGTATGGAGTATTTCATCCTTACCACATGCCATGGTTCTTGATCAAGACTTAAAACTGCAATATTACCATTAGAAAATCCAATGAACCTGCCAATGCACACACATGCTCATAACTTCTGGTGCTTCTACAAAATTTAATTTATCGACAGCTTATTTCCAAGGACACTGAAAAACTTACATGAAGAGGCTGTGTTGAAGAACCGAAAAACAGGTGATTTCTTCTTTAACAATGAACACGTCAACGAGCAGTTTCTTGTCTATGTCCCAAACCTACATGGGAAATATCTTTATTGCAATATATTTTCTGAACATATTTGAATGAAATATTGACACGGTGAATCTTAATAGTCGAAATCTGCTTTGTAATGAAATGCAGAGGTGACTTGAAAGTTCAAATACACTTACCTCAATATGATTATTGAAAGAGACATTTATAAGGATGCCTCGGTTCTGAATGAACTGCATACAAATATTAATACATTAGTAGTGTAAATGTCATAGAAAAATAAAGTCTTTCACGGCAAGACCGAAAAATTGGTTAAGAAAAAAAAAAAGGAAATATAACCTGTAAAAATTTACTAGGCACTGGCTCTCTAGATTCAAGTAGGACTTGGGCATTATCTTTTCCAAATAGTTTAATCCGACCATCCCTTAAAAAAAATCAGTTTCAAGCAGAAATTCAGCAAAGTACTTCAGTTGTAACATATTTCTCTGCTAATTAAATGTCAGAAAAAACAGCGTACATCACAAAACTGAGAAAGGATGAACATACTTGGTGGAAAGAGCAAGAATCTTCTTAATGTTGTCATAGGCAAACTTGGTACCACCAGATGGAATCCCTTGATGAAACACCAAACGTGGTTCTACATCACTAGCTTTTAACCCATCCACTGAATTTCCAACACCCTGCGACGCAAATTTACAACTGGGAGTTTCAGTTTTCTTGTTGCATGCATGTCATACTCTTCCTCGTACATGAAGTTCACAGATTTTTCTTGTTTCGTGACTTTGTTGATACAGGTTCGTTATACGACAAAATATTATCATTTAATATTAAATTAAAAGCGCAAATGTTAAGTTTTACGTGAATTTGCTGCGGGATTTGTGGAGATTATGATGAACACGCAAGAAAAAATGAAAATTGTGTTTGTCTTTGGCTCTTGGATGTGTTTCAAATTCAAAATGAAATTGTTTGGTATAAAAAGATGAAGCATTAAATTAGGTCATGCAAAAACTTGCACTGCATGCATAGTGTTTCACTGCCACAATTGTTCTGACTTCTGAATTCTGAGGTTCCCTCTACCCTCGGGCTTTGGATTCTTGCTGTCTAATCTAAACGAACATAACGGCCTATTATTGCTCCACACAAACACCTTTCTCGTTAAAAGCAACCAATTATAAAGCCATTTATCATTTACAATAGATTTATGATTAGGAATATACTTTTTTACATTCCTTTCACCAGTCCAAAACCCACTTTTTATAATTTGATCATTAAAAAAAAAGTGAGCTTTTACATTTATAAAGAGAATTTGAAAAATAAAATAGTGAACATTGTGTGCAAAAATTTGTCCTGTGCATTGAAAATTCTTATCTCTAATTATTATTTTGTTTTTGTGAGTATGTCCGGCTTATTTCTTGCATTTTATGGGGGCACTTGAAAGTCTAATACAAATCATTATTAATATAATTTTAAAATTATTTCCTGTAAAAGTCAATAAACTTGCACATAATATTTCGTGATTGGGTCATCTAGTAAAACTATTTTATACTATTGGTGTACAGTTTTTCTTCTTTTTTTTGCAAAATTTTAACATGTGTATTAAAATTAACATTTTTCCTTGGGTTGGTAAATGGGACAGTATCTTAAACTATCTATACTTGCATTGTATCAATGAAAAGATACACACAAACAATACCACAAAACCAAAAACAATTTCATTACAAAGAAACAGAGCACACATTGAGGACACTCATTTTAATCAATTCTGAAGTAAAATACACCGATGGTGAATTTCAATCATTTAAGAAAAACCAAAATCGTTGTTGGTTGGTTCCTCGTTTGAACAAATCTCTGTTTCTGATAATTTTGTTCAAACAACTGTCCCGAGATTTCAACAGAGAAACTAATCGGAGACAGAGGAAAAGAAGAAGAAAACTAAGACGAAAAGAAAAAGTGATGACTGCATGAAGTAGAGTGATAGAAATTGAGTTACCTTCTTTATGGATGCTTTCTCCACGAGTTTCTTCACGAACATGGTTGAAGAATCTGAGAGTGAGAACAGAGAATAAATGGAAGCAAATAAAGAGAGAAAGTGAGTGATGTTAAAATGTGCTTTGTGATAACCGAAAACAGAGAGAGTTGTTAATTAGTGTGTGAGCAATGAGCACATAGCAGTTTGTTTTGTTTATTTATACTCTGATTTCTCTCTCTTACAGAATATTGGACCAAACCAAAACACTTGTTAGCAGAAGACAATGAATAAATTGTGGTACGACAAAATAACCAACGGTTAGGATCTTACTGTGAATGTGATTGAGAATGAAAAATGTTTGACTTAGTCTTTCTTACCCTTTCCGTCAAACAAAAGACAAAAACTACGAATAAACAAAACAGAGAAACAGCAGTGTTAAAAAACTATGGAACAAAACGATGACGTATGTTTGAAAAGGTTACCGTTTTCATCAAACAGGTTGACGTACACGTAGCATGAGAAGATTTTCATGTGGGTCCCATTGGTACGTGGCACCACCCAAACGAGTTTGCGTTTTCTTCATTTTCTTTTATGTATTAACACAATCATAATTTTGTTCAAAGTATAATTATTTTTTACCTATAAATAATATTATCATTCATTTTTCTGCAAGAATAAAATTAATTTTTTATTTTAAGTGAAAAGATGTGTGTAAACAATGCATCTTCCCACCAACTCCACTCCCATATAGGAAGAGAATTGTAATATTAAATAGAAATTAAGAGATGTCCATAATAGAGTGGCAGCAGATAAGAACATAACATAATTATTCATTTTGGGGAGAATTTGTTAACTTATTTTTAAATCAAATAAACCTTTAATGCTTTTTATTTTGAATAATAAATTTTGGTATAAATTATATTGGCTAACCCTATTACGTAAATTTTCAACTCAAAATTAGTTGCAGGTCAAATATTAATTCCGCATATAGAATTATGTATATTAATATTGTGAAAATTTAAAACATGAAATTAAGAGTCGAGTAAAAATGAATAATATAAAAAAAAAACTCAAAAATTCATAATCTTGAATTTTAACTTGGAGATGTCATTATATTTATTAAATGAATTAACACTCATTAATTTCAAATCTTTTTAATTATGTATTGACTATTTTTTATTATATCTATGAGTAAAAATATATGATGTACCTATATTTCAATTTAGGTTACGTATTCGTGTCCGTCATGTGTTTGTGTTCGATATTTTATGATACTTTATTGATATGTATCAATGAAGTATCTAATCTATAAAGTCATAGTACAATACAATAAAATCTTTGAATAATGACAAATTTAGTGACAAAAAAAATAAGTCATTATATAATGACCGATTTAAGTACCAATTTAAAAACTAAAAATTATTTGCAACTAAAATAGTTCAAAAAAAATTATAATTGGTGTCTAAATTGATAATTAAAATAATTTTTATTATGAATTGATTTCTAAATTGGTCACTAACATTAGCTACCAATATTTTGACTACTAAAATAATTGGTCTCTCATTAAAAAATTAGTCTCTAACATATTTATTGTTACTAAAATTGGTCATTGTTTGAAAGTTTTCTTATAGTGGTATTTTTACAATGATAGTAATTTTTATTTTTTTATGTTGACAAATTTATTACACGTTGTTTTAATTTGAATTCACACAATTACAATCATATATTTATTATATTTTTAAGAATTATTATAAACTTTTCAATATTCATATATCGGGTATGTATCACGTATGGTATCCTATTATTTCCAAAATAAATGTATCGACGTATTGGATACGTGTCGTAACGTATCGTATTCGTGCATCATATTTAAAAGCTCAATCAATGTTAAGAAAACATCATAGGTCAAATATTAATTCCGGATATAAAATTATGTATATTAATATTGTGAAAATTTAAAGCATGAAATTAAGAGTCGAGTAAAAATGAATAATATAAAAAAAAATCTCAAAAATTCATAATCTTGAATTTTAACTTGGAGATGTCATTATATTTATTATATGAATTAACACTCATTAATTGAATTCAAATCTTTTTTAATTATGTATTGACTCTTTTATTATATCTATCAGTCAAAACTCAATAAATGTTAAGAAAACATCATACAGGAAGTGTATGAGATTATTCTTGAAATTTTTGGGCTTTAATGACAATATTTATTTTTAGAGATAATATTTGAAATAACATAAATTAGTTTTTTATTGGTTATATGTTATTGTATATTATAGTGTGTAATTGGATTATACTTTGGATAACAATATTTGTTTTGTTTTATATTTGTTTGTTACCTACCTAATTTTGCTAAATAATTATAAGATGAAATTTAAATATCTCATGTGTTCGCAGGTGTTCAAACTTTTCAATATCAAAGTCTAAGTAGACTATGAATTGATGTTGACCTATAATTAGAATGAAAATACTACGTGAGAAGAACACAAGCACACACGTTATTGGAAGTTTCATATCAATTAAAGATAAAGTGATTTTATAGTATATAAGTGAAGTGCAAACCTTACCTTATAAGTCAGTTTTTAAAATTGAGTTAGACTTAAACTCCACTTCTAACACATAGAACACACTACGTAACATCTCTCTTAAACTTATGGTTGGATTAACAAAATCCATAAGTTTAGTTTAATTTTTTGAAAGGAAATGTTTGAGACAGTTCAATTAAGAGATATGAAACTTTAAAATTTGTAGAGATATGAATTATTTGTATGAGTTTTGTTGAACATTATCGCAAACATAATGAATATCAACTTCAAAGTAAAACATCATCGGTAGAAGAAAAAACTAGTGGACATCCATAACAGACAAAAAAAATATCAGATGTCAACATCCGTAAAACAAAACAAAGGAACGAGAATTCGACATCCCTAAGAGAAAAAACTTGGAGATAGGAGATCATTTAGTGTGTCTTAAATAAAAGAGAGAGAAAATATATTTAGTCCCATAACTAAAGTAGGCTTGTTCCTCCCTGCACCTCATATATGTTTGAGAATGGGCCTGGTGAACAAAAAGCAGCCCACAGAAAGGGTGAAAGAGGCGAAAAGCCCAATATAAGAATGAAAGGAAGGGAAGATAATAATTGAGGAATATTGATGGACCTACAAACGGGCCAGGGGAGGTAGCGAAAAGAGGCGTATGGCCCATGTAAGAGGAAAAAGGTGTTATGGAAGCACGTGAGAGTGGGTAAAGTTAGGTGGATAGAATAAATTGAAATGGTCCCTAACTAATGATTCACTCATACTTTTAATTTGTTTAGGTTGTAACTCACATGAGGCAGCTTTTGAACATGATTAGTTATCAGAAAAAGAAAGCTCCTATTCCCACCATTATCCTCTGAGTTGTAACAATTTTGGCTCTCTTTTTCGTTTCGCCTTTTTCATCTTCCTAACCCTTTCTTTAACATACAACCAAACACCCAAACCATCTTCTTCCTCTCTTCCATTCTTGCCTTCTATAACCATACATTTCCACCAACACTCACTCCGTAAACACCAAACATTTCGATTCAATATATCACCGATTTATATTTATACATCGTTGGGTCTTTCGAGAGAGGATTTCTGAAAAGATATAACATCAAGACTATTTTAATGTCTGAAAATTAGATAGGATGGGAGATACAACACCAATGAGCATGAGCTCAACTCACAAATAAAAAATTGACACCACTCTTAACCTAAAACCTTAAGGTAATGAGTTTATGGGTTTTGATTCTTATATGATACTCAATTTTCTTATTTTTACTTAATATGGGACTTAGACTCACACTTAAATTCTCAACAACTCTTATTCTTTACTCTCTGATGTGATTTAGTGTAGGTCATTGATTAATATATCAATGTTTATTTCTTTGAAAGAATCAATAATACACACGAAAATATACCATCATTTTTCGTAAAACATATCAATATATCATTCTTCCACTCTTAACCTGATTATTCTTTCTTTTTAACGTGTAGGTCTTGCATGTGAAAAGTCTGAATAAAGAGTATTGAAACGAAATGTTTAATTCCTTATCATGTGTTGCGCCGTTTGTTATGAAGTAAGTAACAGAAGGAATGATTGAAACACCATCTCTTCATTTCTTCACCACTCATATTCAGCTGACATAACCATTTTGACTACAGATTTTATTGCATTATTTATATATTTTTTATTTTAAATTTCATTCACACGGTTTTTTTTTTCCTAAGAAAAAACGATAACTTAACCTAGGTAAATTCTAATAGTTTATAGTCCGTGAAATAAAAAAAAAGGATTTACTTTACTTATTGTCCTTCCTCATGACGTGGGAAAACATGGAGTGGTAGCCAACTTTTTAGGTTCCTACTTTCTCTTGGCACGTTCAAAACCAAATAAAGTTGTCTTTTTTATTATTAGTTAATTCATACCAAGTTAAATAATATCATTTAAATATTTATGTATATATGAATCATATGTTTCAAAGTGTGCAGAAATAAATTATTTTGTTTACCTTTTATGTTGAAGTACGCACCGTACAAGTTAAAAATGAAACCTCCTCATTATAGATATTGATTCAAAACGAAATTCAAATTATAAATTCATTGGAACAGTTAATATATTTTAATTAAATATTTAATTCATTAAATATTATGATCTCTTACATATAGTTATCAAAATCATAAAACTATAAAGTATTCCTAACACGTTGGTTTTCAGTTCTCGGATTTTTACTAGCATTTAGGTTTGTTTTCTTTTCTAAAGAGTTAATTAATATTAATTTAAATGAAGAGGCTTTGACTTTATTTAACAAAGGCTCAATTCAGTAAATAAAAGATATAGAGACGAAAATGAACAGTAAACCTAAATGCAAAAATTAAATTATCATTGAAGCCAAAAATAAATATAAAATTTTGACAGTAATATCATATAATGTGACCTAAAATAGTAAACTAACATCTGTGACACCTATAAGGGTGATTTCGAAAAGCTGTTGTTAAGTTCATTAAATAATTTTGTTTTCATTGAAAAATTACGTAGTTAAAAGATAAAATATATTTGAAATAATAAAATTAAAAATTAAGTAATATATACGGACATAGTTTAGTGGAGTGACTCATCAACAGACCCAAGATATATGCAAAGATAATATAAAATCAAATGAAAAATGATCAAAAGTAACAATAAATTTAATAAGGGAACATTGTTTTCAGATATGTCAGTAGCAAATTATTATTTGTTATGTAAGATCAACGAAATTTTGCATTATCTAAAGCAACAGTGGTGAATAATAAGATTGAAGTATGATTAAAAATGATGAAAAAACTTTTTGAAAAGAAGTAATATCGATAAGAATAAAAGTAATAATGATAATATTTACTTTAGCATCTAAAGATTCAATGGTAAAAGAAAAGGTAAAAAGAAAAAAAGTAGAAAGAGTTGTGGTACAACTTCCCCAACCAAATGGAACCTGCAAAAAGGGTCACATTTGCACATGGAAGATGGAGATTCCAAGAAAAAAAAATATCTTATACCCTCTTTAAGGTACATTTTTCTAAAATTGAATAAAAAATTTATCCCTAAAGTTTGTCCAAAGAAATAATGACAAAGTATAATAAGTTACTTTAAACTTTTATGTCCAATTTTTAATGATGTCATATTGCAGTAAATGTATATCTATTATATTTTGTAAAGAGAGTAATTGAACATGTAAATACAACAATAAATATATATATATATATATATATATATATATATATATATATATATATATATATTGTAATTAATAAATTTTTAAAGTAAAAAATCATAATCAAGTTTAATTTGCGATAAAAAAAATTAAAACGAAAAATTTAGATAGAAGAGAATCAAAGATAAATAAATAAATATATTGCTGAAATAAAATGACATACCCATAGGAGATAAACTTATAATGAAATTACAAGAACTATCAATAAACACAATGGAACAAATGATCGCAGATATCATCACACCAAGAACAAAAATAACACGTAAAAAAATGATTAATATGAAAGAAAAAAGTGAAGAAACAAAAATCTTACTAACAAAACTCTTTAGATGAAGTGTTTAGCAAAAATTAAACAAAATAATTAGCATTGTTTGAAATAATCTCAAAACTTCGATATTTCACCCATTAGTTTGCTAGAGTTTGAACAAAATTTATAAAAATATAGTATAATATTGTTTTGAAAATAAGTTAATTTAGAGCTTCACAGTAAACTCTTAAACTCATATGAATTTGCAAGTTAATTCTGAAATTAATTAATTAATTTTGCTTTGGTAAAGGAATTCAACTAATAAATTATGATTAAAAATGAAAATTTAGAGTCACTCGTATTTCATTTACAACTTAAATATAGTATTTTATGTCCTATTTTAAGTATTTAAGATAATTATACAAGATATTAAATTATGTTTAAGTTGGAAAATTTACATGCAAAAAATAATTTGTGGTGAAGATTTCATACACTATAGATAAGATTAATTTAAAATGCATAAGTAGGTCAATCTTAATTAATGGCTTAATTTTAAATTTTAAAAATATATATATATATATATATATATATATATATATATTTATTTATTTATTTATCGGTCTATCCGGATAATAAGTGTTGGTATTTGGATAAAAAATCTAATATATTTGGGGTTTAGAATTGGGTTCGGGGCCTACTCAAGAAATAAATATTGATTTTGTTTTATCTTATTTCCCTAAACCCATTATTCCTTATAATAAGGACATATACTTTGTGATTTTAGACCTATAAATATAACTTTTCATTTGAATGTTTTTGCTTAAATATCTTTTAAATTTAAGAAAAAATTTATGATAATTTTATATTTAAATTACGTTTAAAGTTTAACTAAAAAAGAAAATGATGTGATTTCACAATAATTTTGAACTTGAATAATGTGTTTATTTGTGGATATGATATAAACTATTTATAAAGAAATAATTCTTGAAAGTAATTTTATAAGTTGTCTATCTAAGTAAAAAAGAAAGTGCATTAGTGGTTGAGAATCGATAATATAATTTTGTTGTGACGGCATAAATTGATAGTACAATTAAACAGAAGTTGGATGGTACAAAATAATAATTGGTGGGATTAGTGACTGCACGCAATGCAATGCACACCAACACGCACACAACAGCTCACACATGCAGATTCTCTTACTTTACACTCTATCATTATTTTTTTCAACAACATTTTCACTCTTTATTTAAAAAAAAAAAATCAATATCCAAAATTTTATGGGCAGAATTTCTCAATCATGCATATGTAGTAAAATTTTCTTCCGACACGAGAACAACATGTCAAATCTTATTAATGGAGAAACTTTGACAATTATTTCTTCCCACCCACACCTGAATTTCCACGAAGATAATAGTAAAAAGTTGAAAAACATTGTGCATCCTTGTCTCTTTTCTCTTCATTCAATTTACTTAAAATTCACTATTATTATTTTCTTATGCTAATTATTTAAGTACTCAATCTAGTTAGTCATATTAAAATTTTATAATTGGTGCTTTAAAATTGAAAACAATCATGGTATTATATGTCTCCCTTTAGATGTGTTAATGGGGTATGTCTGACATTTAAAAGGAGGTATCTTTATCTCAGCCAACAAAAAATAAAATAAAAAAGACAAACCCATGGGGCTATGTGTAGTAGCAGCATGATTCCTATGAAGAACAAATAAAAGAATTTGTACATGAAAATGAAATCATTAGGTAACAGTAAGGAGAAACTGCAGAGAGAGAAACTCAGTTTTTTCTTCTTTTTTCTCACTTATTTATTTCCGGCAATGAACCTCGTAGCCTTTTCTCTCTGTCATCATCATTCTTCTTATTATTCATAAAACTTTTAATCTCCACCTGTCTTCTTCACTACACACCATTCGTCCATTTCCATTTTCTCTACCTTTTCCTTCTTACCCATTTCATTTTTTTTTTCACCAAGTTTGAAACTTTCCTGCTTTTCAATCACACCCATCTTCTCCTTTTCATTGATTCAGACTTTATGCTTTGCCTCTTCACACGTTCTTAGTCCTCAGTTTTCAAACCACTCACTGGTATATTGATTTGTTCTGTGGTTTTCTCATCTGTGCATTCATGTGTTTGTGTTGCTTCGAAAAGCTGTGGGAATTTGAGTCAGTGAATAATTTATTTAGCACAGCAATGTTTATTGACCAAAGTTGTGGCCTCGTGGGACTTGTCGGGTTCATGCATTTTCTCAGAACCTGCAATTGAGTTTCTCTGATTGAATTTTTATGAGTGAATTGTGAAGATAAAACTGTTTTGAGTCATTGGGGATGCTTGCACGACTCGAATGCTTATCTGTCTTTTGGATCAGCATGAAAGCAGTTTTCACATTTTTCCGACTTGTCCTTTTCACTCGAATCTTCAAACAATTCATTGTTTTATCCAGATTAAATTTCTTTTATTGATTGATTTTCACTTTTCATGTTAATCTTTCTTTACATAGGGTACAATTATTAATATCTAATGGTCCTTCATTCTAAAGGCAGAAGTTCAGTCGTTGAATATATGTGCTCATAGTATCTGAATTGGCATGAAGGCTTACATGTTCTGATATGAACCAGGATTGTTCACTAGTTATCACAATTCTGAGTCCTCATTACTACAAATCTGCCTTTTCTTTTCTATACATAGATTGGTTTATATTTCGTATTTCTTTTTTCTTTTTTGGCTTTAAATGAAATCTTATACTTGTTTTTAGATGCTATGATCTTCGATGGTTGTGCTATATTTGCTGAATTTCCTTAAACTGGTACCTGATGAAGATATGGCATTGTAGGGTGCAAAATACGAAGGGTTTGACGAAGTAAGATATGGAAGATGAAATTGAGGACATGGAAGTCTTTTGGTAGACTCTATTTGTATGGGAGGCTTATTACACTTTTTTGAATTCAATCAGGGGAGGATGGCCAAGAAAGTTCTTGCTCGGAAGAGACATCATGGTGGTATGAAAACCTTCACTCATGCTAAGACACATTATAAGAAAGATCGATTGTGCACTAATTTCTTACTATTCATTCCTGCAAGTGGAAGACTGCCAATAGATAATTCTCCAGTCAAATTTGTATTTTATAATATTAGAAATGTTATTGATATGATGAAACAGTTGGAAAGTCACATATAGCCTTTCTCAATTTCTAATGTGCAGGTTATATATTCGTTAGATAATTCCAATTAATGCAAATTGGTTTTGAGATGAAATGTAATTGTAAATGCTGATTACTTTGTTATTTGGAGATATCTTGCAGAATTTCAGGGTTCCCCCATTTTTTATCAATATTCATGAATTCCTGAAAGTTGTCTTATTTAGAATTTGGTGGCTCATTGTGTTATTATGTTGCGTCATGTAGGCCTGGAAGCTCCTCGAAATAGTCTAGATCTGCAAGTACAAACACCTCAGAATTACTGCACACAAGGGGAATTATCAGTATATTTCCTACCTCTACTCTGTGTTCTTGTTAACAATGACCTTTCCGATTTGAATTTTGAGAATGACCCCTCAAATGATGGTTTCATGAATTTGATTGATTTTCCCTTCATTTAATTGACTGATTGAATAATGTGGAGCATAGTTCTGATTTTGTTATACCACTCTTCATTGTACTTTTTGGTAAACTCATGAAGTTGCATTTTCCACTCCCATCTACAAGAGCAGCCAAGTTAACTTCATCTATATCTCTCTGTCTTTTCTCATCCTTCCCTCACTTAGTATCTGATTTGAATTTCCAGTGCAAGTATCAAGTGGAAGAAGAGGGCAGGTCTGAGAATAATCGTTATTCAAACGTGGGTTCAATGAAAAAACTGATCAACGAGGAGCTATCCAAACAATCAAGCACCAGGCAAAATGCGCCAAGCCTTGTTGCAAGGTTGATGGGGATAGATACGATGCCATTAGACACTAAATATGTTGTCCCGTCAGATAAAAGAATGAGTGAAAACGTGGGGAAGAAGTCTTCAGAGAAAGGAGTGAGTCGAAGGGGTTCAGTTAGTTGGGGTTCTTCCAACTTTAATTCTTCGACCCAGATGGATTTTGAGTCATTATACGAAGACATGGATGTTGATGACAACGATGATGGATGGAACAAGAGTTTTGGAGAACCAAGGCGGCGGGATCATCCTCAGGAAGAGGAACTACAGAAATTCAAGAAAGAGTTTGAAGCGTATCAAGCAGCAAGGTTTCAAGAGTGTTCGAAGGTTGCTGAAATTGGTAGTGTTCCTAGACGATTGCTTGTTCAAGAAAACTCGAACAAGGAAAAGGTGATTCATAGTGATTTAGTTTTACATAGAGCAGGAGCAGGGAAACTTGCAGATCTTGATAGCCATTCATTCAAAACACCACCACCTGAAATTTATGGTTCAGAATACCGTGGTGACATGATGGAGTTAGTCCCAGCTACTCAAAGGAAAACCTTTCCTCCTAGGAGCAGAACACTGAGTAGAGACTTTGAGGAGTCCTTATTGATGAAATCTTGCAACAGATTAGACACGTCTGCTTCTCCCACCAGGATAGTTATCTTGAAGCCTGGTCCTGAGAGCATTAGCAACCATGAAGAGAATTGGACCATTTCAACAGGAACTATACAAGGGAGAAATAGTATAGAAGATTTTCTTGAAGAGGTGAAAGAGCGTTTGAAATGTGAACTGCAAGGGAAAATTGTCAAAAAGATTTCTGTGGTTCGAGGGAGTGGAATTGAAACACCTTACAATGAAAAACCATCTGATCCTAAGCTAATAGCCCGACATATAGTAAAGCAAGTCAGAGAAAATGCTACTAGAGATGCTGACACAAATTTACTCCACTCTGAGTCAACAGGGTCGTTCAGAAGTGAAATGCAATTCAATGGAGCAACTTCCCCGGAAATTATCAGCAGAGATACCCGGAAGTTCTTGTCAGATAGGCTAAGAAATGTTGTGAGAAGTGAAGCACGAGCTGAATTTCCCGAGGGAAAATCAAGGTCACTTGCATTAGACAGGTATAAAGATGGACTAAAGCAAGGAGGGGATATTATGAAGTATGCAAGTAACTGGGAAATTTCCAAAGAGGACACAGAAATACAGACAGGTTCTTTCAGACATGAACTGGATGAAAATATATTTCTGCACAAGGAGTTGTCTCCAAGGAATCTTGTAAGATCCTTGTCTGCTCCTGTATCACGATCAGGAACATCATTTGGGAAGCTTCTTCTGGAGGACCGCCACATTTTAACTGGTGCTCAGATTCGGAGGAAGCTTGAAGCTGTTGAAACTATGTCCGTTGATGTCAAGAAACGGAAAAAGGACAGATTTAATATTAAGGAACGAGTCTCCAATTTTAGATACAATCTTGCTTTAAGAGGGAGGCTTTTTGGTAGAAGGGTTCAATCAACGGTGGAATCACGCGCCAATGAGTATGGTCCCATGGTGAGAGATGTCACAAGTGGACCAACAGTTCTCATGAACTGTGGTGAGCGGCATGTAAGTTTGCCTTATATTATTTTTTTACCATTCTCAGTGATGAACTTTGTTTTTCTCTTACTATATTTCATATATAGTTATCTAATCACAGATTTTCTGTTACGTGGTCTTTAGGAGAACTCCACTGAGGTACCTCCTAGTCCTGCATCTGTATGCAGCAGCATCCATGAAGATTTTTGGAGGCGGACTGAATATTTAAGTCCAATATCAACTCCTGATGTGTCTTCAAGAGATGATACTGCTGTGCCACAGGTTTTCAGGGATATCAGCTCTGGTTTGAATGGTATGATATAATTCTAACTTTCATGCATGAGAAATGACATCATAGACTTGATTCATGACAAGGTAGTTTACTATGGTTTTACTGCATGTGCAATATGAAGTTATATCAACAACAACCTTTATTCTTTTTCAAATGACAAGTGAACTAGCTTGCAAGATCAGAGTTTTAGTTTACATGATCACCTCAACTTTCCATCCTAGGATAAGTTGCTTCAAGGGCCATATAACTCCCTTTGTTGCTAATAGATCTCTTTGCTTGTTGATGATGTGACAGAACTAAGGAGGCAACTGAATCAACTTGAATCTGATGGTCCTGAGGACTTCACAATGAAACAGGAGGCCTCTGAGTCTGACTTGGATCAACTAGAGGATCCAGCGGAATCATACATAAGAGATCTACTTATTGCATCTGGACTGTACTTTGGTTCATGGGATAAGTCTTTGTTAAGAGGGGACACATTTGCAAAGCCTATTGGCAACTCAGTTTATGAAGAAGTGGAAGAATCTCGTAGGAAATGGGTCAAGGAAAATGATGACAGCTGCATCAAGGATCAGAATGAGAATAAACCAGACCACAAAGTTTTGCTTGATCTGTTAAATGAGGCACTTTCAGTTGTTCTCGGACCTCCATTGACACTGTCCAGATTCAGAAGAAAATTAAGTAACTCTTCCATGTTGCTACCTTCTGGAAAGGAACTATTGAACTTAGTGTGGGACATTATCCGTGTTTCTATATATCCTCCATCTGACATATCTACTTATTCACTTGATACTTTGGTGGCTCAACACCTAGGATCCATCCCCTGGTCTGAACTAATAAACGATGAGATCAATATTTTGGAAAGAGATATAGAATGTCTAATAACTGATGATCTGGTTGAAGAACTCACAAAGGATATATGTTCTAAGATGAAGTGAGAAGTAGCATTTACATTATCATTGTGACAATAAAGAATCTTGCACATGGAGCAAGGTTTATACATGATTACTGAAATTGGAAGATAACCCACTTAATTGATATTGATGTGTATATATATATATGTAGTAGTTGGTGAGTGCTTGTTATACAGGGGGCATTGAGTTGCGGTAATACATACTGTACATGAGTGGCATGAGTTTCTAGGTTTATTTTTTGCTAAGTAGAAAATTGATTGATGGTTGTAGTTATGATACATCTTTTTTAACTTGAGAAATATGTTAGAAGTTGTTATTCTTACGAGAGTCAAATACCAAAAATGAATTATGTGAAAGGCATTTGTCTCTGCCATGTATCATGAATGAAAGTCAAATGTGATTCAGTTTTGATGCAGCATGGTAACAGCTCTTTGACATTATTACTAAAAACTTGATAAATTTGTGTGGTATGTCGAAACGTGTTACATTCGTATGATTGGTTCAGCGTTTGAATCAATTCTCTAATACAGAATCAATAATTAGTTGTTATTCATTCAACGTAAATTTTTTATTAGGCGTTGAAAAATCAATTCTAAACCATTTTTATCTGATGTTCAGACATAGAAAATGTTTAACATGCCACTTTGTTTGTCCTTCTGACAGATCTTCTGTATGCAAGCACAGACACACATGTGAGCTTATGGATAACCTTTGCAGAACGACAGCATGAAAGTTTTTCTTTCTATTCATTTTCGGTCTCATTAACTCAGCTTATTTATCACTTTTAAAGTATGAACAAAGTAAAGACACAGTTAATGAAAATATAAATTATTGAAATTCTACTATATATATATATATATATATATATATATATATTTGGTATACATAATATTGGTTTTTGACTCTCTTTTTTCTCTCTTTTTAAGTCTGATTTTCTGCTTTACTTTATCAGCATTTTAACTATACTTAACTTGAAGGATGTGTTCCTTTGGGAGTGTGAGAGAGTGTAAAGATGGATTTGTGTTGAGTTGGGTGGATGAATTTATGTGTTTTTTGAGTGAATTTAGAGAGTAAAGTAAGTGGATTTAGAGATAAGTTTTATGAAAGTTAATGAAAGATTTGATAGATAAAATAAATTGTAAAAATAGATAGAATTAGAAAGTTACCAAAATACTCTTGATTGAAAAATATAATGATTTTGTAATTTGATGTTATAAAAATAATTATAAATAATTAATACGAATTAAAAAAAATATTAAAATTATATGAAATTTTAAAACAAAAATTAAATTTTAAAAAAAAATTATACAATTAAATTTTAAACAAAAGTCATAAAAAAAAGTTAAAAGAAAACAACACACACGATACCGGTGTCGATGTCAAACTCTTCTATGCAAAGGCACCGATTACGTAACCGGTACCATACACACACATGCACCGCACCGGTTAGCTAACCAGTGCGCATATCCTATGCACTACGCGACTTCATCTAAGTCCGCAACTATAGCCCACCACCTCCTTCATCTAAGTCTGCCATCACAGCCCACCACCTCCATCCTCTTCCTCCTCCACCACACCCAAGCACCTCCTTCATCTTCTTTCCCATCCATGGATGCACTCACCATTCACCACTGTTATCAATTCATACACACCCATGTTGTTTTCCAAGTTTTATAAGTAATACCATCATTAAACTTAGAACGATTTACGCACCACCACGGTGAGAGCAAAGAACATTCACAATGACACATTCCGACGATATGCCCATTTTAAATCGTAGGATGTGGTTCGAAGGAATCTTGTTAGGAATCTCTTTTCTCATTATTAATGCACAGTTGAAATGGAAGGAATATTGTTAGGAATCTCTTCAGTTGAAAGATGCATGCAAGCTCAGGAATCTAGCAGGCAAAGTAAAAAATCACAGAATAACTAGAAAAGATAGAGGCAATTTCGTAATCTCTCAAATTATGAGTATCACCACACTTTTGGAGGGATGGATTAAACCATCCCACCCTCAAATCCGCTTTCTGATTTCGGTTCAAATCGTACCAAAGGAACGCGTTAGTTGGCTGAAATTCGTACTCCTAAATTTGTTCGCACAATGCGAGTCCATCAAAGAAACACCGCATATCTTCCATTTAATGAACTATTTTTTTTTTGTTAACTTTCCATTTAATGAACTATTTTTTTTTGTTAACTTTCTTGTTGTTGGTAAGTTTTAACAATTGATGATAGATGGCTAAACTTCTCATGTTAAATAGAATAAACTATTTAATGCGACACTTAAATATACTTATATATCCTAGTGAGTTAAAAGGGAAAAGAATTAAAGTCAACTTTAAACTAATAACTTAAGTTCAAAGGTGGTTATTAATTTATTGTTGATGATTCATATAATCAAATTAATTTTTTTATTTTTTATTTATTTTAAGTAATTTTAGAACTTTCTGAAATATTATCAATAATATTTTCGAAAAAAAAATAACACAATTAAGTTAAAAGACTATTTATTCATTTTTTTTAATTTGAGGATAAAACATTATTAAAGTTTTGGATCAGAAAAGAATTTCAATTTTATATCTAAATTTAAAGAGACTTAAACATATTTAATTTTAAGATAATTAATAAGAATTATTTTTTAACTAATTGGTTTAGTTGTATAACATATTGTATTTAAAATAACTATAAAATATACCTTACAGGTGAATGTTCTTAACAGAATATATTTCATACTAATTAACAAAATGTCCTTAAAATTAAAATAATAGAAAAATTTTAATACAAGGTATTTTTATTTTATTCAAAAAATAAAAAATGTAAACTATTTGTCACTTAAAAGAAAACTTATTATTTTAAAGAATATTATTAGGTACGGTTAAATCTTAAACTAAAGAACATTTTGAATCTAAAAAAAAAAAACTTATAAAACATTAGTTTTGTTTTTAGTATTATTATGATCTTTTTTTTTTTTCGTATTATTTTATATGTAACTTAATTATTAACACTATTATACTGGTATCGGGCATAACTAAGGTTTAGCTATTGGTCCAACCAGTGAACCATGAACTAATGTTTTGATTGATTTGATTTTCAAACATAGGTCTTTTAGAAAAAAGTTGTCAATAAAAAACCTATTTTAAAAATTAAAATAGTTCAAATCTGTGTGTGATGTTAATCAATTTCAGACTGATTGATTCTGAATAAAAATAACTAAATATTTATTCAATCGATACTAACTTAATTAGTTCCTTGTGCAATCTGTTGATGTTCAATTATAAAAACTTAATTACATGTTTTCTATTTAATTATCATCATTTTATGAATTTTACTATTTAAGATTTTTTTTTTCACATTTTACTAATACATTTGTTCATTTTTACATATTTTACCAACAATAAAATGTATAAACACATACAATCATGTGCATAAAGATATAATCATTCTGTATTTCTGGATTACTTATTAGTTAAATATACAACAATGTACTAACTAGCAAAAAAAGGTTATAAAATTGAAATGAGTTAAAACTTTTCTTTCTGAAAAATGAAATTGTTCCAATTTTGTTTATTATTTTTAATTTTTTTATTAACGACATGAGCAACTAGAAATCAATAGAGTAGAATGTGTGAAATATTAAAATAAACTATGATGATCAAATGCATGAAAAAATTGGCTGATAAAATTTACAAACTCGGCAAACTTAAAATATCATTAAAATATAATATTTCTAAGTTCTTTATTAAGTGCTTTTGATGTATAGACTATTGTTTCTTTATTGGTTTTGAAAGAGAAAATACACTGAAAGGATTAATCAAGGTTGAACCTAATCTTCTCTCCTACAATATGACAGAATAGAGTCAGTAGATTTTTGTATGTAATCCTTCTATTACATGTTTTCAAAATTATATTAATTTTGATATATTCAAAATATCAAAATCAATATATTTTGAAAGTACAGTAAATCATTACCAAAATTTCAGCAGAAAATTCAAAATAGACAGAACACTCATTCAAACACAGCCTAAACTGATGGGGTATAACATGAAAACCATTGCAGTCAATTATTCATACTGCATGAGCACAAGTCTCTTCTTTACTACCAGTTGCAGCACACAGGGCCTTCCAGACAGGGACCAATATTTTCACTGGAGGGCGTAAGTTCTAGCAAAACAGATTTAAAAATCCTTCTTTAGTGGGTAAAAGACCTCAAAAAAGTCATCAACATGATGAGGTTAAATGCTTTCTTAAGCTAATAATTCTTCTCATAATTTTAGTTTTCAACTTCCATCTTTAATACTGAAAAAAATTGAGAACCTGAAAACTAGTTATATGGAAAGTAACTCACCTTAAAAACTAACATCATTTCTGATTCCCCACGAATAATCAATGAAAGAGTCCAATAACAAGTCACTGGAGTCACACATTCTATTAGAACAGGTTTCAGAATCTTGTCAATGGGAACGAAGAATCGGATGACGTTTCCACTACAGCAAAGTATCCAAAGACAAAATAAGTATTTAATGGTATCAAATATGTTAAAATCATGTTAGGGTTACAATGGCCAATACAAAGGACACAAGATACCAGTTGAATGAGTTGAAAACAAGTTGGATATAATCTGTCAGCTAAAACCAAGACTTTCAAGTAAGATATTTCATCATGGATATTATGTGATTCAAAATTCAAATACCCATGGCAGATAAGAAACAATCAAATTATAAATTGTTTCTCAAGTATGAACTACCAAAAGATCCTTAAACTGGCACAAGCTTTTCAATATCCCAACCTTTTCTTTGAAAGATAACAATTACAGAGCACACAGTACTTTACAAAACAGAATGTACATCAGGCTTTACAGGGGATCTTAATCAATTTCGAATGTTGACTGAAAATCAATCAACAAAAAGCATTACCTCACATAATGAGTCTCAAGCTGTACTCCAAAAGCCGGCATAATCACAACAGATTCTGCAAGCAAAATTACGAACATTGTGAAAATGACAAAATAAAGTTTAAAAATTAAAACATGTAAATGAATATATTTTCCATTCCATGTTAAAATAAAAATAGCAGTTAATCTTTCATAATACAAAACCCTGCTAGGAAGGTCCTCACCTTTCTTAATTGGCTTCCCAAGTAATGACTTCACAAGAAATATGTCAAAAAGAAAGCTACAATACACGAGACTAATTGTTTTTTCCTGTTGATAGAAGAAATGTAATGAAGTAAAGGTGAAAACCACAATATTTAAAATCCTTGAGTCATTGAAAAACAAAACACTTGGAAGACATACCTTATAAACATACAAATACAAGGCACATGCTAATACAAGAAGCGTTGTGGTATACATAAAAAAATATTTTGCATTACTCCTCCTCAAAATTATATGGTGTATGTCAACAACTTCGGAGGAATATTTCTGATCATGGACATAAGTATATTTGACATTGCTTTTTGAGAATTCGATCATCCTGACAAAAGAAAAAACAATTTTTTTTCTATACTCAGCACTCATGGTTATCAATTCCAAACAGCAGTGAGGAGCAGCTAACCCCAATATCGTACAGCAAGATAAACATTGCTTTAAAGATTATGAACACAAGTTAAATAACTTATACTAGACATATATAACTGATAAAAATAAAATAAAAGTACAAAAGTAAAGACATATTTATAGTTAATAGTAAAAAACCATAATTTTAAACTAAACACACAAGTCAATAACAAAAAAAAAAAGGGACAGCGACTGGATTACCAAAACTCACTAGATCATAGATGAAAAAACGAAAAAGAGGAAAAAACAGGAAATGAAAATATCTTTGTTATAGAGACAATATCACTTCACAAGTATACACTCACAGAGAGGATGGATTCTTACTTTCCACTATAATTTTGTTATAGAGACAATGTTACTTCACAGGAGCACACTCCTACAGTCTTCATAAGGCCATTAACTTTTTCCAATGCTTTGGATTTACGCCATATTGGCAACAATGACAACGCAAAAAGTTCCTGAAATACAAAGTTGGAGGATACCATATAGCATGGGTCAATAATTCATCTCCCTACGATTAACCCTAAAAATCTTAAAAGCCAATTCCAGTAAAAAAAATAAAAAATCAAATGAAATGTGGGATATTAATCTTCATTGCCTCCTTCTGTTTCCGGGTGTTAACACTGTTAAATCTAATACATAACAACCGGGCAATGTCCTAACAACTAATATCATACAGAATGCTTAATAAAACTACCTAAATCCTCAATTAATAACAGAACAGAAAAGAAGTGAAATTGAAGGAATTTCATGTAAACACCCTATTTCATGCATCAACAACAAAACTAACAAGGACTTTGAAACTTAGATTAAGAGAACGAAAAACGCAAACACGGTTCATGAGACTTACCTTTTGATCTGCTCTGGAGGAAGCAAACAACGGAGAAAGCTTTGTACAGAGTGTTTCGATGTTCAACACAAACATGACACAATGTCATAATTAAGCACAAAATGTTTTATTATTTTATTTTAAACTTAAATATAACTTGCTTCCCCTAAAATAAGTGAAATATTAATTTTGTTCCAATCGATTTCACTTTTTTTTTTCTTAAATTTGAAATTATTTTTTTCGTCTTTGTAAAATAAAAGGAATGTAGTTGTTTCACATATGGTATTTTTTAAGGTAGTATAGATAAATAATATTTATTTTATAAAATGAATTTAGGGTTTATTGTTGATATTTTTATATATTTGATAACTTTTACAAATGTTGATATGCTGAAATTTAGGCTGAATTGCATTATTTTAAAGTTGATGTAATGGTGCTACGTAGACTTGAGATAATTCACACTTGATTTATCTCTTCATAAGAAATTATTTAAGATATCTATAATATATTAGTTTATAAATATATTAAATACGAACTTTATTAAAGAAATGATATCGTATATTTTTACTGATAATTTAATCATATAAGAGACGTCAAGTGATCAAAATTTGAAAAAAGGTTCGTATATCATCATTTTTTTTATAATAAGTGCAAGTGATCACCTATAAATGAAAAAAAAAATTCTTCTATAAGGAATTCAAGTTGATTTTTATTATCGATATTTTTTATAGGTCAAATATGAATTTATAGTGAAATATGCTTTAGAATCTTTCCAAACATATTGAGTTTGACAAATTATATTGTTAGATGGATTAAATACTTTTATAATTTGAAATTAATTCAGTTTTAATTTATTGTATATATATATTCATCTTCTTTTTACTAATGATAGGTTCAGAATAACACCGTAGAAGATAAATTATGTATTGATTTTTAGTTTCATATATTTTTTTTATCAGCATTTAGTTTCACATGTACAGAGAATGAATTTATTGGAAGGAAACAAAAGAAAAATATAAATGTACATCTCTCCTTGCGTTCAAATTCAATCTATTATTAATGTAAAACTTGATGAAATTGAACGACACGGACACAAGCTTCAGTGGAAATGGTGTTATCCAGTAATATCTATATAAGCACCATTGCTTCATTATTTGTTTACTTCCTCAATATTTTCTGTACACTAAATTACAAAAGAATGGTTTTGAAGTGTGTCAAATTCCAGTAGCAGAATTTAAACGTTGTGCTACACGTTCAACGCATACTTTATGTTTACGTAATCCGTGCCACTTATCACTTGAAGACTCGTTCATCAGTCGAAGCTTGGCTATCTGACTATGCAGTGCCTCCAAGTTGACTAGAGGAACAGTTGTTGGTCGCCCATGAGCACACTGAAAACAAAATTCCAAATTCTCATCAACACTGTCTTTCCTCTCTTATAGATCTACAAACATGGAAACCTATATCTTACTTGGAAACAAAGCGATGTATGCTTTAGCTCTTCAACTAGAAGGGAACATTCTGATGGTAGCAATGAATCCCCAAACATAATTGCACCTTCAAAACGCCAGAATTATTGATAAAATTAATGGAATATTACCGATGACTGCAATATTCCCTCACAAGATGAGAGCAACAGATGGGAGTTTTATTGCATGCTATTGAGATAAAATGAAGGACGATATCATATATTTCTGGTTTCAGAAAATAGCAAGACATTATGATATTCAGTTTCAGTTTAGAGAAGAATATTAATGCTGCAGTCAAGAAAAGTGACAGGTGAATGATAAGTTATAGAATTGATTGTCACATCTTATCCTAGTAAAACTGAGTTCTTCTTATAAGTGGCTATGACGATCAAACCTATGACTTATTTAACTTCTCATCTCTTCTGAGTATAACGTCAATATTCTTCTTCAAACAAAGTATCAGAGGGGTTCACCCCTGTTTACTCATCAAATAGGAAGATAAAATAAACATATCATCAATACAGCTCTTGCACATAATTATGAACAGAGCTTATTTTACTTACTAAAGAAATGACCCTAGTTTTGTACAAGGAAACATGTAAGCACAAGAACGATTTCCAAACTCATTGAGCATGTGATTGCAGGGGTTCCTGCGGTTACACACATACCTCTGCATGCTTTCGAATTTAACAATCGTATGACAGAGGGTGGCATTGTTGATGATCCATCAGTGTCAGCAAGCTGGAAGGTAATGATATATTGGAAGTTAGAAAAACATAAAATGTCCAACCTTTTAAGGGAGACAACTAGAAATTTGATCAGGATGTTTATAACCTGTTGAAGAAATTCTAAAAGATCAACATCATTTAATTTGACCCCTAAAATACACGGTACCTATAAGATGTGATTAAAGTCAGTAATATGCAAAACATGCATTTAAAATTCAAAACTAAACGCAGAAATAAAAAATTTAATATTTTCAGCTAGTTAAAAGAAAAATTGAAGAGAAAAAAAACTAATGTTGACCGCAATAAGTGTGATCGTCGTTTCTTGTCTTTTTATAATATCCAGATTCCTGCAAAGGCAGTCAAAATTATAAATTAAAAAAAACCTGAATAACAAATTGAAAGAAGACTTAGCAAATTATCCCATTGTTCAATTTTGAATCCAAACAATAGTTTAATTGGTACGTAGAGAAATTTTATGTGATGCAAGCCATGAACAAATAAATAACAGGCATCACAAAACTATATATGTTGTAACATAACTTGGTGAAGGTAAATATATAAAAACTCTACTGGGGAGCCAGAGAGGTATACCTTCTAAAGGTCTCGGAATTATTAGCATGGATGTTGCAGATCCAGCCCCAATCTTTAATCTGTTCGCTATAACTATGAAGTAATTGATAACCAATCTCTGGCAGTACCTGCATCATGAATCTTACTAGCAGTGTATGAATTTTAAGATTTGGAAAAATATCATAATCATTAAATTCTCTAATTCATAGAATGCATACCAGTTCCAGTTCAGTATGCAGATAGGTTACTGTTTTTGCTTCTCCCGACAATACCTAAGTATTTGACTAGTTTCATAAGTAAAACTAGAGAATATTTCCGATAGACTCAGTGTGAACAAGTTTACCTTTTGACGCAAGTCTTCCAGTCTGATTCTTTCATCTGCTGCATGCTGTAAAAGGAGTACTACTATTAATTTCACCTCAAGTTTCCTCCTTAGGTTCTTACTGATTAGAAAAATGTGCATTTATTATCTCTGTTAGCAGCAGGCATTTCTGCTTTATTCATTCTTTATAGTAATAAATAAACTCAAATCAAGCTGAGAGATCCAACAGAAGGCATTAAGAATGTTGAGAAGAGATATTTGGGTGGCTGCTAAAGTGAATCTACCTGTCTGAAAGGATAGTGTAATTCAGTTTAATAAGTAGTTGTGGGTTACATGCTCACGGGTTACCCGGATTGAATTCTATTAAATTATCTGTTTCTCCTAGGTGTATCTGGTCCTCCAATCTTTGGGCTTAAAAATGATGTAACTGTCTGTAATGGTGGCACATATAGGTACAACGGGAATCCCTAGGCTACCTAAGTTTGGTCTTCCTCATGGCTCATCAAATCATCACCCTTCTTTACACCCCCAAGGGCAAAATGCAGATAAATTAAACATGCAGATTTGCATTAAAATGAGAGAACAGAAAGATATTACTATTATTAATGTGTAAAATAGTAAGGACTAAGAGTTTGTTGCAACTGTCCGATGGCTGTTATAACTTTCTAACAAAGTCATTTGCAACTAACCAACCTAGATAAAATGATATACACTTATACAGAAATATTCAAGAGTATTCTCTTCTAATGTTGCAAAATAAATATAGGAACACTGGTTTATTCTATGTGCCAAGATGAAATTGCATGCATGTAGGGAAATATAGCAAGTGTTCCTGAGTAAAAGTATATTTGCCAGTTTGCAGGATGACAGGCAGCCAAACTTTGAGACACAAGGAATTGCAAGATTTCTAATAGACCTTCTGGCTATCGACATTTTCATTCACAGAAGCCATTGCACTATAGCTATCCTCGGTTTAGCAATATTCCATAAAGGACTTGGTGCACCTAAAAATGAAATTCAACCATACTGCTATAATATGCAATAGACAGACCTGATCAATAACAGCAAGGGTTCTGCCAGCCACAACTGGAATGAATTTTTTATCCACCTGAGGCAAAACTTTAGCATCCTCAAGACATTTCTTACTGATGGTTTCTGGAATCAATGAATCTCCAGCAAGATGCAATCCAGAAGAAATGTCAAGTATATTGTTTCGACATTGAGCATTAGCCTGTATATCATTCTTCTGTGCAAAGGTCATACTCATAGTCAGATCAAATAGACATCCTGCATACTAATAATTGTCGTCTATTTTACATAATAGGCTTCTAAATATTTACAACATAACTGTAAAATCAGGTGAGCAATTCCTCCACTTAGTCCCATAATCTATGGGATCTTGGACATCCTTAGAGAGCAATTCTGAAATATCAGACAGTAAGGGTTTAAAAGAAGGTAACAATTGAATGAAAAGACAGACCTTTTAAAATCTTCAACTATTGATTGTATTAACATTAAATGAATAGCAAGCATGAAAATGTTCAACTATTGATCATACAAACATGAAACAAATTGCACGCATAACCCAGATAAACAACAATTAACTTTTTTATGTAGAAGACAGTGCAAATAAAATAAAATAAAATAAATATTGGCCTTTTTCATTTGGGCAGAAAATAATAAACACACCCAGCTTTACATAACCTCATGAAATTAATTGTAAAGAAACTTAACATTTTAGAATTAAACAAGTAGCTCAAAATAATCTGTAAAGATAAGAAGGCAACAAAGCAAATAGACTTTTTCATCAGGCCAAATTTCAAGGCTGAACAATCTGAATATGATTCTGAGCCATAACTAAGGTATTTCAAAGGAGCTCATCTTGTCATATCAGACTTCAGTTTTACCAACACATTTAACTTACCCCCAAATGGAGCACAGTTTTGAATGTTGAAACTGTCAAGTTCTTCAATCTCTGTTATGTCATTAACCTGCATAGCACCCAGAACCTCTGAAGTTTGTTTCACATTGATTCTACAATCAGTGCAAAACCACCAGGATCAGTAAGAACTTATTCCCAACATTTAAGCAGCTTTTATGGATCAATAAAATATCATCCTACTTGGATCCTTGCAGTAAGAGATCTTTAGTGCTTTCGTGGCGAGCAACAGGAGGCTGTTGAGGATCTTCAGAATTACTAGCTTCTGCATGTTCAAAACCATTGGTTCCAATAAGAAAAGGGAACAAAGGAGATAAATAAAAGGAAGAAAATGTAAAAACCTTCATGAATGAAGCCAGGGTTATACACACGGTCAATCTGACTTTTGGCTTTTATTTCTGAGGGATGATTTAAAGAGAAAAACCTCCTTTTGCCTCTATAAAAAGGAGGAGCTGAAATGCTTCTTCGAGATCTTTCATGATTTTCCTCCAAAGTTGAATTTCTAAATTTATCTGTTTTGCCTTTGTTCTTGTCAGGCATCTTGCATCTTTTAACACATGACTCAGGCAACAGCCAGTCTAGCTCCTTGTTTAACATATCTGACCTTTTTGTAGAATATATGTCACTGAAATCATCGCAGTCACCTAATTTGTTGAATATTTCACCCGAATCACCAGCAACATCAAAATTAAATCCAATATTTGCATAACTTGATGCACAGTGATGCTGGTTGGTATTCCATGAAGAATTGTAGCTGAAATTGCACTCATTTTCTCTTTCATCAAAACGATTTTTATGATGGACCCATTTAAGGCATCTAGATACTCCTCCAATATCATCTTTGATACCAGTTGAACGATAAAAACCCAGTGCATGTGCTTGAGATGAGGGCTTTGGGTAGAGAGGATGCCCATCCAAGTCAGAGCTTCCTATTTGTGATGCTGAGTAGCATAAATCTGAAGGGAGAAAGCTTTCTTCAGCCAATGCTCTTTCAAGAAAATCGGAATTTTTAGTCATCTTTAATTTTTTTTTTACTTCTGGATAGGGATGGACAAATAAATCCTTACCACTTCTATAATCCTCCCCTGTATTCTGCTTGCTACAAAAGCTATCAGTTTGGAGTTCATATTTATCATTTCCAGAGAAATCTTTCTTAGACAGGATACTTCCTAGTGTAGAGCATCCCTTTAGAAATGGTTTCTGCAACTCCACATTAATATTTACATCATAGCTGTACCCATTGTAGTTATAACATAAATCATCTTGAAATGACTCACTGATCACATCAGCTTGTTTATGGAATTTTCTTCCATTTGAAGAACTTGGTTCATCAAAAGGTACATCATCATTTAAATCCTTAGCATCCCCTGTATTCTGCTGGCTACAAAAGCTATCACTTTGGATTTCATATCCATCATTTACAAGGAAATCTTTCTTAAGCAGGATACTTCCTGGAGTAGAGCATCCCTTTAGAAAAGGTTTCTGCAAATCCCCATTAATATTTACATCATAACTGTACCCATTGCAGTTAGAATGTAAATCATCTTGAAATGCTTCACTGGTCGCATCAGCTTCTTTATGGAATTTTCTTCCATGTGAACAACTCGGTGCATCAAAAGGTACACAATCATTTAAACTTTCTATAGCCGGTATTTCACCATAAAAAAAGTTATCTCCTTCCAGTGAACTGCTGCTATCATGAATCAGCAAACTGTTCTGCCTTCTTGTCACAGTGGATATGCACTTGGCATGTGAATCATCCAATAAGTTGCCAGAATAACCAGTCTGAAAAAGAGAGTCTCCTGTACTTTGTTTCTCTTTGAACATCACGGCCTCCAAGTAATCAATGGAGGTTCTAACATCTTCCCTGTTAGATTGATGATAGTCATCTTCAATTAGCTTGTCTGAAGTAGAAAAGAATAGATCTGGGCAATCCTTACGATTTTGGTATCTAAACCTTGATATATCTGCATCGAAGATATATGACAACAGTCTTCAGATGTTAAAAAAGAAAGCAAACCATTGTAGCATATAAATCATTCAAGCAATGTTTTTCTGCAAAAATAAGGACCTTATTTCTATCGTAAAAAGTATAGAAGATGAAACAAAAATCACAAATGTAAATGGTTAAAAATGATCAGACTAAATTAGTGCAACTGTAAAGGAAACTATTTGATAATGAAAATTACAAACTTTACCTGGTACGTCTGAAATGACATTGACATATGCTTTCTCTTGTTCTTGTACCATGTATGCAGATTGATTGGAGGGCTCTACTACATGAATCTCAAATAAAAGAAGCATTAAAATTATTAATTCATTGAACTATATATCAATATGATGCAGTGAGAGGGTATACCAGAAGCTATGTTCTCCTCCCAGAATTGTTTGATGACCTTCTCAATGAAGTTTAGAATAGGTGTCCAATCCTTAAAATGTGAGGAAAAAAGAGAGAATCACATTTATAAAGAGTGCATGGTTTTGTTAAAATAATTCATAGCAAAATTTGAATATGGGAAAAAGAAAGTTCAAATCTTCTGGTCATTGTTCCTTGGTGGAGTTAATTTACACCACCCAAAGTACACAAAGTATAATATAAAGCATGAATCTAGACTAAAACCTCACAAAAATCATTCATGGGAAAAAGAATGCATTATCACCGCATTGAAGCACCAACAAGATAAAATGAAACATGAAAAGGGAACCTAAGAAAAGCTATACCTTGAATTTAACATACGTTTTTGATGGCTCAAAGGCCAAATCATACATAGATCGGGGGCAACTTAAATTCAAGAGATAAGCCGGACCCAGGTGACACCTGCTTCTCTTCTTGTTTCGGAACTCATTGGCAGTAGTCCATGAGTTCAGATGTTCAAACCTGATAGCCAGTTGACTCAGAAGCTTATGAATTGGGCCCTTGCAAACAAATTGTGAGTTAACATCTTATCATGTTAAGGTCAACAATGAAAATGTTTAAAGCATTTGATTATTTTCAGACATCAATAAGTCCACTCTACCAATTATACAATATTTAAAATAGGACAATCACAAGGATACAGACATACTGCAGGACCTGCAAAAATGAATCAAAATTTAGGGGAGAGGTCCCAGAAAGAACCTACACGCAAGGGTAACATGAAATAGACAATTGACTTTTTATATTAGAAACATGAGTCACCTCCATGTTTAAAATATTGCAAGGACTGGATACATATCCAGAAAGCTTTATGATATCATTCTCAACTTCTAAATAGTGAAGAGAGCTTGTGACCTCTACCCCAAAGCCACTGGTTACAAGTGACAGAGGAGAAGAAGCAGAATGTGTGCAGAAGAGTTCATCCTCTCTGAATGTAAGGTATAAGAGAATGTTAGTCAACCAGAAAAAAGAAGATACAAATTGTTTTGAACGGATATAATATACCTTTAAATATCAACAACTTTGAAGGAAAAATATACCTTTCAATATCAACAACTTTGAAGGAAATATTTGGACGCACAAGTGCAAGTCGCATTACACATTTCTTGATTGATTGCAGTACCTTATTGGGACTTCCAATTTAGAGATGGAATTCACCAGTCAATCCAAAAATTTGAAACATAGTCATAGAGTTCATACAAGGTAAGTACAACTTCAAAATACATATCACTTTTGTGGTAGGACAGGAGAAAAAGAACCTGGACTGTATGCATTTTCTCCGAACTGGTTGATTGTAAAATAAATCACGGACGACAACTAAAAGATACAAGGCCTTAATTAGCAATCAAGTCATTGTGCTAGAAGAATCTGAAAAAACTTTCACCATCAAGAAAAAACTTTCTATCCAGATAAGTGTAATGGATATGGGCAGAAATTGAAGATTTCTTGGTGAGAAATTATAAGAGAAAACAACTTAAATAAAGCAAAGGAAAAAATTATTTTCAAGTGGGGAAAGTAAGACAAATTAAAAGTTGTCTAATCTAGCAATCACCAAGTAAAAGATTTCCTATAGTGCCAACAAATGGTCCTAATTAACAACCATTGCATTCAGTGGATGTAATTTAACAAACTACGATCAAAGGAGTGTGTGTGTGTGTGTGTCCTATATTTTGGAAATTAATCATGTTGGAGTCTTCAGCCAGGTTGCATCTAGAAAGGGTCGATGTCAAAGTCTATGCTTCATAGATCTTGAGCATAGCTTCAAAGTTATAATTACTAGCAATATCAACTGGTCAAAACAGGCATTATCAACCAACCAACTACAATAGATGACATGATAAACAATTGGTTATAAAATTTAGTAGCTTGGAATTCAAATGGCAACTGTCTTTTGGGAAAGAAAAGAGGAGAAAGAAGATTGAAGAATCCCATACACCCTAGCTAAATAAAAGCTACAATAGCATTAAATAAAGCTAATACACCTCTGCCAACTAACCACAAATTTTATGGAAATATATGCTAAAGGATAAGAAAAATCTTAGCTTATACATGTACATATATAAGAACCAACAGAAAAACGAGAGAACTATAAACCCTAGAATAATGACCTCGGATCTTAATTAGCTTAAATTGAGAATGCAAAGACAAAAAGGAATAGATACAAGGATTTTCACGACTTTAAATCCTAGACTACCATTAAAATAAGGGAAAATGAATGTCATCCAAGTATTAGTAAGTGTAATTCTCGGACATAAAAGGAAAAAAGCAACCGTCAGATTCACCAAAATTACTACCTGTGGTGCCCACTTGCTTTCTATCATCATCAATGCCAAGATATAAACACTTGCATCCCTGCAGTCAATTTAAAAATGTAAACTTAAACAAAACGTACATCAATAGCATCTATAATATGATTCATGTCTTCCTGAATAAAGCATAGGAAGTTCTGCCATTAGTTACCTTCAACACTTTTTGATATCCATTTGGCCTTCCATGAGTTCTTGTCACAATTTCCAGCACAGAGACATCAGAAATGGAAGCCAAAGCCTCCCCACGGAAACCGAAATTCTCACTCGTAACATTCAGGTCAACCAAATTAAGAAATTTTGATGTTGCTGCTTGTTCAGTATACATACATAACATTATCAAAGGCAGCAAGGAAACTCAAATTCATGGAAGAATAAATAAAAAGAAGGCTCCCTTTTTCCTCTGCATGTAATATAACCTAACAAAAAGTCACTCATGATAGCTTCTTAGATCTTGTGTTAGATACATTGCAACAGAATACAATGGTCTGATCGCTCTAGTTACCTTTGTTAACTAATACTTTTAGAATCAAGAAAATAAAAGCTCCTTTTAATACAGATTTCCCAACACTGACCCCGAGGAAAGCTGCGTATACAAACTAAATGGAAATTAAATAATTTAACAACCCGCAATCACCTCCAGAAAAGAGATTTGAGCACACAACCGGCAAGGTCAATACATAAAGAAGATTTAATCTTGAAAGTAAACTACGCTTTATTACCATGAAAATCTTAAAGGTCAATACATAAAGAAGATTTTATCTTGAAAGTAAAGTACGCATTATTACCATGAAAATCTTAAAACAATAAAACGTCTATTGGCGGCTTTCTAATCACGACATTTTTTTCACTTTTAATGAACGTATAGACATATCATGGAGCATGCAGGCAAATAAAAAAAAAGAAAAAAAAAACGAAGAAATGCATACCATATCTTTCTCCCACCAACTCAAGTCCATCTCGAGTAATTCCACTTCCTACAAATACATTTATCGAAACCATAAAGATACACCGAAACCTAAACGTGCCAAGTAGCTCCGAATTGTGAACAAGAAAAATAAACAGACGTTCATTTCTGTAAATAAAAACTAATAAAAAAGTACCATCATCAACTACTTTCAAATAGCATCTCCCAACACCAACAAACACTGATACCTGTAAAAAAGAACACAGCTCAATCGGTATACCCCGAATTCTAGAAGCTAAAGCACTTTTCAGTTCTCTCTCGAGTGATACCTTTGTGGCACGAGCATCGAGGCTATTGAAAACCAGTTCCTCGACGACGCGCGTGAAGTCGAACAAGAAAATGCCAGAACGGAGTGAACTACGTACTGCCTCTTGCAAAGGCTTTATGCTGGCCGTCATACTCTGCCGCTGCGATTACGAAGAACATGCATGTTCGATCGCTTCACCGGCTCCTAGGGTTTCTGATCGGACGGTGACGTTTGATCGGGAAAACTTCTGGGAGAGAAAAGGCCTCACTGTCTTGCTATTTTCGAATTCTGCGCTGAATGGCGGTTTGAACGTTTTATATAACTTGAGCTTATGATAATATCACCCTGATGATTTTTGCGTGGGACAGTCAAATTGTGAATGTGTTTACTTGAGTTCTTTACCGAGTAGGGCAAGTTGTCATTATTATTGATCGGTTCTCAATTTGATTTTTACAATAAAGGTTCATTAAGTAGTTAAATTTTCATCATGGTCCATGTTCTGTACCTTCATTTAATTTATTAATAACTTATTTAGATTAGGTTAAAATATTTTTTTCGTATTTTTTTTTTATTAAAATCTTAATTTGATCTTTATATTTTTATTATTTTTAATTAAATTTATATTTTTATAAATAAGTAATAATTAAGTATTTTTTGTTAATAGAAAACTAATTTTGTTAATTAGGTATTATGTGTCACTTTCACATTTTTTTTCAATTTTTGTTAATTTAATTTGATTTAAATACGCACGAAATTTAGAGCAAATCTAACTTTTATATAATATTATAATGATTTTTATTAAAATTAATATTTTTATTAAATATTTTAATAATATTAAATTTATTTAATATTAAAGAAATAAAAATTTATTTATTTTAATTTGTTATAAATTATTTTAAAATTTTACATTTAAATTTATAAAATTATTACTTTTAAGCCAATTCTAAAATTTATATATAAATTATTGATATAATATGCAAATATTTCGAATATAAATTTATAAATCTCTATATTATAACTTTAAAATAAAATTTAAATAAAGTTTAATATAAAATACAAATTTAAATAAACTTAATATTGTTAAAAATATATAATAGAAATATCACTTTTAATAAAAGTATCATCATAACATTTATATAAAAAATAAATTTGGAACACATTAAATTGATTTTTTTTTTAATTTGGAACTAAAATCAAATCACATTAACAAATATGAGGATTAAACTAATATTCATATAATAACTTGACACATGTTACCATATTAGATTGACATGTAGCACACTACATACGTGACACATGACATAAATATTTTTGAAAAAAATTAAAAAGATATTAAAAATTTAAAATAAAATAAAATTCAGAAAGAATGAGGAACTGATACCTACCTAACGATGTTAGTTCCATACTAATAGAAAATACCTAATTGTTACTCATTTACAATAATGTGGACCTAATTGAGACTAATATAAAAATATGATGACCAAATTGAGATTTTGATACAAAAACAATGACCAACGGAGTATTTTAACCAACTTTATTACATTATTATGATGCAGTGTAGCTATAAATTAATTTTTCAATTTTAAAATATTATTTTTCTTAAAATTATACTCAAACACATAATGTGAAAAAATATTGTTAGTATTTTTTAATCACTTGTATAGACCAATTTATATATATATATATATATATATATATATATATATATATATATGTTTATTTTGTGTTTATGTGAGATATTTAGAAATATTATCTCTTTTGATAAGGTTGAGATTCATATAAGAGAGTATTATTCATAGTAAATTTAAAAATGTAGAGATTTGAAGATAGAAAGTTTTATTTAAGTGGTATATTAGATATTTTTATTCGGATATTGTCCATTTGGAATGTGAAGTTCTGTTACGGTTTTGTTTTTAAAAAAAATGTCTCGAACGGTGAAATGAGGAAGGAGTATTTAAACTACGTTTGATCTCGACTCCTAAACGATGTATAACTTATTGGATATACTATGTGATAAGGGCTTTCACAAGCTATAATAAGTTAACCTAGGTTAGCTTGAGATGATTACATAAGATTATAGAAAGGTTATTGACAAATTTCTTAAAAAGAAATTCATGGTGTTTTATATTTTGAGAGTGAAACTTGAGGTATTACCTGAAGTATTATGTATATACTATAGAAATGTTGTATAATGGTAATTTGAATTATAGGATGAGTCTGTGGGTGTTTCTTGAAGGAAAATCACAAGCTATATAAATGGCTACTTGGTGGAGAAAGGTGATTCTTGGAATAATGTTTTATGATAGGCGTTTGGTTGAGTGGTGTTAATATATCTTGGAAACATAAGAACTCTTCTCAAAGCACATTTTATGTGATTCTTTTAAAAATAAATTACAAAATTCGTATGAGTACCTTTTTATAAAGTTTTGACGATGACCACTCAAACTCTATTTATAAATACAATACTTAAATTATTATCTAGATATATTACCATTAATTGAGATTAGTTATGTTACGAAGTAAATAATAGTTTACATTACTTTTTAAACAATATATTTATAATATAAAAGATTTTTTTTCAAATATTATACTTTTTTATATTGTTGTGTTGAAAATTTATTCCAAACTTGTATTAAATGGCGACATATTTTCATATTATATAAAACTTTTAAAAAAAGTTCACCTTTTGTTGTAAACTATAATGCATAACTTAGAGGAGACAAGGAAAGGTGTGAGAAAATTATTAGCTAAAGGTGTGAATTAATTGCATCAAATAAAAAAAATTAATGTTTGATTTACAAAAAAGTGTGTTGAAAGAATACTACAAGCTTTTATAAAAAGAAATAATCGTATGTAACAGAAACCAAGACAGCATGGTAGTTTGGAAGTAAGGTTGAAAAATTAGTTACAGTTATTGAAAAAACGGAGAAGAAAAGGAAGTACAGAAGAAAGTTATAACGTTGAATGTGACGTAGTTGTGAGTGATTGGCGTGTGTTGGCTTGCGTGCTTCTATGTGAAAACAGAACTCATCCAAATTCTTTCACTTTCTGACATTTCGAGTAAAAATTAAAAAATAAATGCAAACACGAAACTAACAATAGAAAGAAAAACGAAAAATAAAAAAAATCTTTGGTTTTATTTTTGCTAGTTCAGATTCTGGATTTTCTTCCCCAACACCTTCACCACCATCCTGACCACCTATTCTTTTTCTCTTCTCCAAAACCCTAATCCATACGTCGCCGTTTTCTCTCAAGTGCTCCATAGGATCAGGTACTCGTAGACCTGCTTCTTTGTTTCTCCATGCTTCCAAATTCGATCCTTAATCTCGCGGAACTCTGGCTGATTCCTTGTAATTGGTTTAATCCAGATTCAACTCTTGATTCATTTGTTTTCTCAATTTAAGTGGAAACGTATGGAATTAATTGAATGTATGTATGTGAATGAATACGAAACTCTGCTCACCTTGCTGCTTTCAATTTATCTGTCTCTGTGAATTCTAATTGCTTTTGCTGTTTGCAGAATCCACGTGCCAGCTTTTTGGGTTATTAACGGCTTTTTGTTTTGTTGTTCTGCTTTCCGTTTTCATAATTGAGATAAGCTGAATCGATTGTGCTAGATTTTGATTTTGCTTTTTTTTTTTTTTTGTTTTCTTATTTTTTTTTTTTTTGTTTTTTTTTTTTTTTTTTTTTTTTTTTTTTTTTTTTTTTTTTGGTTAGGAACTGAAGCGCTGGAATGGAAAAACATGATGGTGATGAATTCAATTTTCATTTCCAAAGCACGACCATCTTAGATAGGTTCTTGTAGGGTTTGTTGAGAATCTTGTAGTTTTTTTTAAAATTATTCGTTTGATCGCTGATGTGGAGTTCGATTTGTAAGATAGATCGACAAATAAGAGGAAATCATTTGACTCTGAATGGATTTGGAATGCGTGTGAAGATTTGTTCGTTGTTTTCTGAGAAGAATTGAATTAAATTTTAGTATGGAGAATGTGTGTGATGTTAATCACTTGGATGCTGATGTTCTTTTGCCTCCTCGTAAGCGTCTTCTTGCTGGATTGAAAAAACAGAGCTCGGATGGTGATGCTGCAGCAGCATCTCCATCGCGGGTTGTTGCTTCTTGTGCTATAGTTTCCGAGGCTGTTGCCTCTCCACCTTCTTCCTACTCCGTTGAATTTGAAGCCAGGCTTAAGAATTTGTTGAGTTCTCATCCCACTAACCCTAACCTTATTACCCCTGAGGAGGTTGTGGAGGCTTCCAAGGCTGAAGCGGTGGCTGCAGTGAAAGCTGCAAGGGCTGCTAGAGCTGCAGCTGAGGAAAAGGCCGAGATTGCCGCAAAAGCAGTTGCATCTGCCAAGAGAGCTTTGGATTTCATTGCCTCTTTCTCCGAAGAGGCAATGGGTAGCAAGGAAAGGAATCCGAAGAAGAACAAGCTCAAGAAGCATCTCCCAGTTCATTTCTTGTACAAAAAATATCAACAAATTGAAAATTGTGGGACGGATGAAGAATTGGCCCGGAAGTTGCATCGGGCCATGAACAGTTCTCCGAGAATCTCAAAGAATTCTCCAAATTCAGACTCAAGAGGCAGGAAATACAAAAAACCTAAGAACTTTTCGAGCCTTGAAATGACTGAGGCTTCGGATTCCCACATGGTAACTGGACAGGATTTCTTATCTATGAACAATGGGCATGCAGTGGTGGTGAGTAAGGTTGATTCTGAAGGCTCTCTTCAAGAAGCGTGTTCAAGCAAGGAAGATAAGAAGGGATTCAGATATCATGGATCAAGCCAAATGGAGGTAATAGACAATGGGGAAGCAGAGGAGAAAAAATCAGAAGATCTGTGTTCAGTAGGTAAGAAGAGAGGAAGGGTGAAACTAAAGAAGTTACCCTTAAGCATTTGCACTTCCAAAGATAGGGCACAGCCAAAGGAAGGTGTGAGAGCTAGAAGTGTTCCATTCACTGAAAATAAAGCTTTGTTTCCAGTGGAGTCATCTTCTGACAGAGTGATGCCAATTGAGGCTACATCAACATGCAAATGCCAGGAGTTCAAGACACCTGCTTGTATCAAACAAAGTAAAGCTGTGCAATCATAATATTCAGATTAAATTGAGATAACTGGGGGCTAGAAACTACAATTACAGAAGTTCATAGCTGTGGTAGAAACGATCAAGTTTTTTTTTTTTTTTTTACATATATGGCCTTTTTTTTTCATCTCTGGTTTTGTAATGAATTTGAACTTACTAAATGTAAATTTAGATTTTTAGCTGTTTGCATTAGTTCTTTCGGTTTAAAAGTTGTATTTCAGGATAATTTACGGCAAAGTTCGAGTTTAGTCAGGAAGATGCAATGAATTCAACAGCTTTAGCATTGTGCTGTTTATTCCATTCCGCATTTGTATTGAGAATAAAAAGAGAATCTGTGGTCTTTCTATTAAGCTATTAGCTAATCTGTTGCTTGTTCCTCATGTTATGTTCAAATGTCGTAAATGCTGATGGTGTTCTCCTCTTGATCAGTAATTATTGTTGAGATTTTCTATAAGTAAACTTCTACAGGTTTTAATAGTAATTTTAATTCCTTTTAATTAATATTTTAAAATCCAAATAACTCTGACTTAAGAAAATAATACATTTTTCTTATGAAGTAAGGGAAAAGTTGAATGTCAAAATATAATTTTAAAACAAATAACATTGCTCTGTTATTCTCCACTGAAATGAAGCATGAATACTTTTCAGCATTAAATGGGTAAGTTATGAAAGCTTTACTTTAAAAACTTTTTGGAAATTTATCCAGTACATGTTTTTACGATGCAGTTACGTAAGTTTTTAATAAACTTACATTTATAATATTATGATCCACCAACCCATATTGACTATTCTATGATATACAAATTCCATTCTTCTGACAGCTACCGATGAATTGAGTACTTAGTGGCATTGATGATAAAATATTGGCAATTTGTTTAACTGATTTAAAGGGAAATTATATTATATGATTGTGTAAGAGCTCTTATTTTAATTGTTTTGCTTTTATTATCCTTTCTTCCTTCATTTTTTTTTTGTTTCATTAGATAATTATCCACCTATGGTGTTAAAACTTGTTTAACATTAATATCTGATTTACCCTAACATTTCATTTAGATTTGGCCTTTTCTTTTTCCATTCCAACGGAACTTCTATTTGATACTTATAACTACATTATGGCTAAACTTTAAATTTGGGTAATTTGATGAATAAGTAAAATGAATAAATTTATGCATTTTATATAGTTTAGTAAAAGATTTACGGAAGTATTAATTAAAGTATGCATTACATATAACTCTAAAAAATTTATACCAATACAAACCAGTTATGTTGTAATAAAAATGTCAAGAAATATTTAATATTAATAAATGCAATGCTAATTGTTTTTCTATGTTAGTTTTTATTTTGTAATCTATCTTTCTTTTAAAAAAATTTCCCTTCTATTTTATCTCTTTATTTTTAAGTCTAACTCATCAAGGTGACAGAGTGTAAATGGTATCTATCTCATAAACATTTGAATATAGTAAGTTTTTCTTTCGTTTTAAGATCTTTATATTCTTACTCTTTTGCTTCTATTGGTGTATTTTTAAGTTTTATTGGTTTTGTTAATTGGAAATACTATTCTCTCAAACGGTATTTGTATTTTAATAAATGTTTTTATTGATTGAATGATGTTCTCTTATATTTTTAGGAGTTTTGTGTGATTTTAACTCTCTTCCTTTTATTGTATGAGAAACAAATAACTATCAAATAAAAAAAATGTTTTAAATTATAGACAAACAACATCTCATTCAATAATATAAAAAAACACATATAATAAATTTATTGTTTATGTAATAATTTATAGGTAATTAGTAATTTTTTTTTATATTTAGACTTATTATTTATTTTGCTTACTAGTTTTACTCGATTGAGTTTTTATTTTTTATGAAAAATTGAATTGAATTTTAGTTTCATAAAAAAAAAAATTAATGTGATATTTTCCATTAAGTACATTATATGTTAAAATTTATATTTTTTACTTAAAAATTGTCACATGTCAAAATTAGAAGAATTCAAACAAAAAAGATATTCAAAATTTATAACTTGATTTACTTAAATTTTAATATGTGATACTTTTAAATGGTATTATTGATTTTTTTTTTTTTACAAAAGGAACTCAATTGAGTTAAAATCAAATATAAAAGCTAAAATGAATGAAAAGTATAAATATATGACAAATTTCTAATCAAACCAAATTAACTTCTTGTTATTTTTTTTATTATATCATTAATTATATTTAATTTAATTTAATTTAATTGTTATATAAACAGCAGTTTCCAAGGAATAAATGATGGAATGAAAATAGACATATTTATATTTTACAACATAATATTAATAAATAATAAAATAAAATATAAAATAAAGTATAATAAATAAAATACTTGTTTATTTTTTATTTTATTGTTTTTTAGTCTATTACCTATTGTATTTATTTTTTACTTTCACATGTTTTTGTTTTTGTTTATAAGGAGAAAGAGTAAGTTAGACACAAATTTCTTATCTTCTTTACTTTGATTTTTCATCTGATTTTACTTTTATTCTTAAAGAAAAAATTAACTATATTTTCTCTTATTTGATAATGAAATATTAGTTCAATAATTAACATTATATTTTTAATCTCACGAGCTATTATATATTCATCTTTTTATAAATATAAAAAAAAATAATGTATTACTTTTTCTTCATAACAAGTTTTAATTATGACTCAATTATCAAACATTTTTTCATTTAGTAATTGGGTCTTTGAATTCTTTATTTGATTATGATAAAATATTTTTTAAACTTAAACTTAAAAAAATATATACATTGATGAAAAATAAAATAATAGATTTATATTTTAAAAAAAATAAATTCAACTCCTTAATGTGATTTTGAGAAAAGGTCTTTAAATATATCATATATGAATATCTAATATATGATTTCATTTTGTAGTTATAGTTATTTCTTTTGTATATACAATTATACTAAATTTTATATTAATTTATATTATAGTAGTAATAATAGTTAAATATATGAAAATTTGGTGTATTATTTTGCCTCCCAAAATTAAGGGTGGGCAAAAAATCCAATTTTTATGATCCAATCCATTTTTTTTATGATCCAATTCATTTAATATCCATTTTATTAAAAAATCAATCCATTTAAAATCCATTTTATTGGATCTGGAGATCAATCTAATATACATTTTATATATTTTATGAATTGGATATCCATTCTCGAAATCTAGATTTTCAAAATGGATAATTCAAAATATCCAATCCAAATTTTCACTTTATGTTTTTTGTTAGGTGAGGCTAAAGGTTGAGACGGAGTGACCCAAATTTAGTCGTATTTGATTGAGTTGGCGTGATCCTATACAAAATTTGACAGAATTAGGCCAAATTCTGTCAAGTCGGTCCCGATCGAGATTTGACCTGGTTGGTCCTCGACAAAATTTGGAAGTATTCGGCCAAATCTGTCAAATTCTTTGGTGTCAGCCCTATGGACACAAATTTGGATCCACATCCATTATTTGGATTCAAAATGGATATGGATTAGATTTTCGATAGGGCTGACACTATATAATTTGGCAGATTTTTTGTCGGGGCCAACAAGGCCAAATTTCAGCATGGGATGAACTTGGATGACTTTCGAACGAATTTCGGTCGAGGACGACGTGACCAAATTTGGGCCAAGGTTGACTCGAGAAAATTCCAAGCGAGATCAACTTGACTCGATTCGACTGAATTTCGGCTAGGGCCGATTTTGCCTAATATGACCAAATTTTGGCCAGAGCCGACTTGGGCAAATATGGCCACATTTGGGCAAGGGCCTGATCAGTCAAATTTCGGTCAGGGTTGACTCCACTAAATTCGTCGGTTGGGACCGACTTGACTTAATATGACCAATTTTTTATCACAGCCGACTAAGTTGAATATAGTCAAATTTTGTTCGAGACTTACTCGACCGAATACGGCTAAATTTGAGCTAGTACTGACTCTACCAAATTTTGGTCATGACCAACTCGACTGAATTTGGCCAAATTTAGGTTAGGACCGACTCGCCTAAATATAACCAAATTTCGATCGCGATCAACTCTGCCGAATACGACCAAATTCAGGGCAAGACCAACTCGATCAAATTTTGGTCGAGGCCAACACGACCAAATTTTGACCGGAGCCGACTCGACTGAATTCGGCCAAATTTCGGTCGTGGCCGACTTAGTTGAATACGGCCAAATTTCACCCTAGGTCGTCTCAGCCAAATACGACCAAATTTGGGTCAGGGTCGACTCAGCCAAATCTCAATCGCGGCCCACTCGATTGAATTCAACCAAATTTTAAATGGAGCCAACTAGGATGAATACACCCAAACTTTGGTCGTGGTTGTCTCGGTCGAATACAGTCAAATTTTGTCTAGGTTGACTCAGCCCAATGCAGTCAAATTTGGGTCGGGCTGAACTCAACCGAATACTTCCAAATTTTGTCCAGGACCAGCTAGGCCAAATTTTGATCGCGACCGACTTAACAGAATTCGGTCAAATTTTGTATAGGGTCACGCCAACTCAATCAAATACGACTAAATTTAAACTAATTGGTTTCAACTTTTAGCCTAACCTAACCAAAAATATAAACTGAAAATTTGGATTGGATATTTTGGATTATCCATTTTGAAAATCTAAATTTAGAGAATGAATATCCAATTCATAAAATATATAAAATATATATCAGATTGATATCCATATCTAATAAAATAAATTTTAAATGGATTGAATTTTTAATAAAATAGATATTAAATGGATTAGATCATAGAAAAATAGATTGGATTATAAAAAATGGATTTTTCTCCCACTCTTGATTAGAATTTTGTGACACATCTCTTCACATATTTAATGTCAGAATAGAAAACCAAAAAAAAAATATTGTCTGCCAACTTCTAAACACTTTTCTAAAATCATCCATGTAATGATAGCAAACATCTGCAAAAGCTTCAAATTACTTTTGTTGTATAAGGTTAGTTTTCCTATTTCCGATAAAATTATGTCCTTTTCTCTTCCTTCTTTCGATTAATAAGAAACTATTATTTGAAGAAGGATAAATAGCAAAGAAGAACCTTAGCTATACTGCAACCAGTAAACCAAAGCACCATTATTTTATGAAAGAATCAAGTATTTCAGTGCAATAATTTGAGACGTGCTACGTGGGACGTGGAAGGTGAGACGTGAGACGTGCGACGTAAGACGTGAGGGTGGGATGTGAGACGTGGGACGTAGGACGTGAGACGTGAAACGTAGAACTTGTGACGTGAGATGACGTAGTACGTGAGACGTGATACGTGAGATGACGTGGTACCGTGAGATGTGAGCCGTCAGTCGTAAGACGTGGGATATAGGACGTGAGACGTGAGACATGCGACGCGAGACGTAAGACGTGAGACGTGAGACGTGGGAGGTGAGACGTGAGACGTGGAAGGTAACATGGGCATAATACATGGGACATGCAACGTAAGACGTGAAACGTGAGGTGAGACGTGAGACGTCAGATGTAGGACGTGGGACGTGAGACATCAGATATAGGACGTGGGACGTGAAACGTGGGACATGGGACGTAGGACATGAGATGTAGAACGTGGGACGTGGGACGTGAGACGACGTGGGACGTGATACGGGAGACGTGAAATGTAATACGTGGGACATGAGACATGAAACGTGAAACGTGAGATATGAGACGTAAGATATGAGACGTAAGACATGCGAAGTGAAACGTGAGACGGGAGACGTGAGACGTGAGACGTAGGATGTGGGACGTGAGATGTGGTAGTTGAGACGTGAGACGTGGGATGTGGAACGTGGGACGTCAGATGTGAGACGTGAGACGTGAGACGTGAGCCGTTAGACGTGTGACGTGGGACGTGGGACGTGAGACGTGAGCCGTTAGACGTGTGACGTGGGACGTGGGACGTGAGACGTCGAAGGTGGGACGTGAGACGTGAAATGTGTGACGTGGGACGTGAGATGTGAAACGTGGGACGTAAGACGTAGGATGTAGGACATAGGACATGAGACGTGAAACGTGGAACGTGTGACGTAGGACGTGGAACGTGGAACGTAAGACGTGAGACGTGTGACGTGGGACGTGTGACGTGTGACATGAGACGTGAAATGTGTGACGTGGGACGTGAGATGTGAAACGTGGGACGTAAGACGTAGGACGTAGGACATAGGACATGAGACGTGAAACGTGGAACGTGTGACGTAGGACGTGGAACGTGGAACGTAAGACGTGAGACGTGAGACGTGTGACGTGGGACGTGTGACGTGTGACGTGAGACGTGAGAGACGTGTGACGTGAGACGTGAGACATGAGACGTGCGACGTGCAACGTGCGACGTGGGCGTGAGACATGAGATGTGAGACGTGCGACGTGCGACATGCGACTTGCGACGTGCGACGTGTGACGTGAAACATGAGACGCGAGACGTCCGTAAACACTAAACCTTGAAATTTATATTCATAAATTTTAAACTTTACAATTTAATTAAAAAATTTAGATGTTTAATAAAAGAATTGTTAATGTATCCATCAATTTGTACTAACAAATTTAAATTTTACTTTTGTAAAAAACTGTATTAATAAAAAGATATTAAATACGTATAAAAGTGAAAGAATAAAAATACGAGGGTAAAAGTAATAATTAATGTTTATTTAACACCTAAAAATAAAAATTATGAGGATAACAACAATAATTTATATTTATTGAACTCCTAAATGAGTGGAAGGAAGCAGAGGATGATCTGAAAAGTTAAACTAAGGATGAACAAAAAATCTAATTTTCATTATCCAATCCATTTAATATTCATTTTATTAAAAATCTAATTCATTTTATTGGATCTGGATATCAATTTGATTTACATTTTATATATTTTATGGATTGTATATTCATACTCTAAATCTAGATTTTCAAAATGGATAATCCAAAATATCCAATACAAATTTTTAGTTTATATTTTTTGTTAGGTTAGGCTAGAGGTTGAGACAGCCTGACAAAATTTGATCGTATTCGGCCGAGACAACCACGAACAAAATTTGGCTGTATTTAGCCTAGTTGGCTCCAGTCAAAATTTGGTCGAATTCAATCGAGTTGGCCTCGATTGAGATTTGACCGAGTCGACCCTGGCCCAAATTTGGTCGTATTTGGTTGAAACGGCCTAGGATGAAATTTGGCTGTATTCAAATGAGTCGGTCACAATCAAAATTTGGCCGTATTCAACTGAGTCGGCCACGACCGAAATTTGGCCAAATTCAGTCGAATTGACTCCGATCAAAATTCGGTCGTGTTGGCCTCAACCATAATTTGACTGAGTTGGTCCTAACCTTAATTTGGTCGTATTCGGCAGAGTCGATCGCGACCGAAATTTGGTCATATTTAGGCGAGTCGGTCCTGACCTACATTTAGCCAAATTCAGTCGAGTTGGTCATGACCAAAATTTGGTCGAGTCGACACTAACCCAAATTTAGCCGTATTCGGTCGAGTAAGTCCCGAACGAAATTTGATTATATTCAACTTAGTCGGTTGTGATAGAAAATTGGTCATATTCAGTCAAGTCGGTCCCGACTGACGAATTTAGTAGATTCAACCCTGACCGGAATTTGACTGATCAGGCCCTAGCCCAAATGTGGCCATATTTGGCCAAGTCGGCTCTGGCCAAAATTTGGTCGTATTAGGCAAAATCGGCCCTGGCCGAAATTCAGTCGAATCTAGTCAAGTCGATCTCGACTGAAATTTTGTCATGTCAACCTTGGCCAAATTTGGTCACGTTGTCCCTGACCAAAATTCGTTCGAAAGTCATTCAACTTCATCCCATGCTGAAATTTGGCCTCATTGGCCCCGACAAAAAATCTGTCAAATTCTATGGTGTCAGCCCTATGGACACAAGTTTTAAAAAATTTAATTTGAACTTATTTTATGAAAAATAAATTTTGGATTTTGAACTTGATCCAAATATTTATATCTGGATTTAAACTTGATCTAAATATTTGGATATGGATTTTTAAAAAATTCAATCTACTTTTTTTGAAAAAGTGGATTTAGATCGAAAATCTAATCCAATTATTTAGATCCAAAATGGAGGTGGATTGGATGATCCAATCCACGATCACCCCTACCCAAAATTATTAGCCATGATCCGTTATTATTCTTGTCCGATCAGAATTCTTGAGTAAGTTTATATTTAAGGAGAGATGCAAATATACTTATATATGGTGGTGTTTGTTTGTAATACTTGAAGGATGATTAGCTATAATGTAACTAGAAATGCGGAGTTACAAAATTACTGTGATCGTTCAATTATATTATTTATGTGTAATGATAATATATTTATAGAATTTATAGAAATATATAAAAATATTTTTTTTTTTTAATTTCATCCAATTTGTGACATTTTACTGTAGTACAGTGTACACACGTTCCGTTCCCTTTTTTAATTTGATCTCAATTTTACTTTAGTGAAAAGAAACTGTAAAGGGCCGTTGGACCTTCTTGGGCCCACCCATCATTGCTCCCAGGTTCCTAACATCATTTCAATCTAGAACAGTCCAAAAAACGATAAACGCTTATGCTTTTTTTATAGTGTGAAATATTTATCATGACTAATCCTTATCAGAAAATCTAATTTTCCTTATCCACAACATTGGTTAATTACGTTAATCAGATTCTTTCTTTTGATTTAGGAAACTTAACTCCAAATTCAGATTAAAGGAAAAGCTGAGACTTGAATTAAAATCATGTGATGATGTAATGAATTGCAACATATGAACAGTATACAGGCAAATTCTGGTGTCAGATATATCAGTGGAGGAACAAAATTCTTTGCTGATTTACATCTTTGAAGTTAATAAACCATTAGAAAGAATCTTATTGAAGTTTGATAAAAAATAATAATATGACAATCAATAGTTCATGTGGAAGGAGGGGCTTAAAGATGTGACTATGCCTTGGACTGTGAGATCTGAAGGTTGCTCATTCCAGCATGCACTTTTTCTTGAGCAGTTTGATTTGGAGGGTTCAGCCATGGATGTTCCAGGCACTGTCTCGCAGTTGGTCGCTTCTCAGGGGCAAAATCAAAGAGTGGTAGAAGAAATTCTGAAAACTCTCGAGCATCATTAGCTGAAAATTTATATTTATCAGTCAGCAATTTGTCTAGTGGACAGAATTTTAGCCTGCGAATCCTTTTTAGATCCCCATGCCTGTCAAAGTAATCCTTGGATTGAGCTCCTCCAATAGCAATCTGCAACTCACAAGCATTAGATATGGCAGAATAGCTCTTCAAGAAACTATATGAACAAAGTGTTCAGAGTGTACTCACCTTCCGGGGCATCTTTCCAAGGAGTTCCATCATCAGGGCAAGGTGATCCTAAAATCAACAAAATGCAGATTTTAGTATTCTGCTAAAAAAATCTTTAGGGTAGATTTGTGTTCAATTACATTAATGACCGTGGTGATTTTTTCGTTCCTTTTTGTTGATAAACAGATCAAAGAATATCAGCTAAGATTAAAAGCTTCAGCTTTGGAAACTACAGTTTGATAGATTTCTTACTGTAGCTATTTTCAAGAGTTGTTGATCACAGATCACAAGCGTGAAACTTTCAATTTCACCCTATGATTATAGAAACTCAAACACAACCAGAAACAAAAAAAAAAACTTTTTAGTTCCACTCACAACAGGGCTGTAGCCTGTAAAAGGATCATAAAAAGATGAAAACATGAATACTTACAGATATAAATTGTTACATAAGATCTCTCGTGTGGCACAGAAGAGACATTATTATAAAATAATCTTGGTACTTGAGACAGTATTTTGTCGAAACTAGTTTATCATGAGCGATGCAAAAAATGCTTTAGTAAAACAGTACAGAAAATTTGTCAAACTGACATCTGGCTTACTGGTTTAACAAGGTGATTCAATGAATTCTATTCTTATGTATCTTTCACATATTCCACAATAGAAGTAATATAAGTGTATTTGTAAGTATTAGCGACAAATATAACAAGATTTAACCATTTTTTTCAAATCGTTTCTGATAGTATTGCTACCTTCAAAAAGATCACACGCTTTACACCAAATTGAAGCCAAAGGAACCTCCTTAAAAAATATGGAATTACTTATAAATGCATAAGACTTCAAAACGTAACTAAGCATTATAGTATTAATGAAATCATCATACCTCATCCTCACTAAAACCTTGTCCACCCTTTGGTGTGAACAACATATCTCCAGTGGCTAGTTCAAAAACAATGCAAGCAAAAGACCACATGTCAACAGGGAAAGAATAGCCAGATATCAGTATAACTTCAGGTGCTCTGTACTGTCTTGTCTGAATTTCTTCTGCAAACTGCTTATCAGCCCAACAAGCATTTCCAAAATCTACTATCTTGCATCTCACATCAATCCCATTAATGTTTCTATCGGTGTTTGCAACATCTTCTCCCATTGTCCCTCTTCTTCCGGATATCTTAGCAACTGCGGACCTTGCTCTCCTTTTCAACCTTTTCTCAATAAGACTTGATACTCCACCATTTGTGTTTCCCTCAGGTCGCTCCAGAATTGGGGAGAGTCCAGATCTTAAAGGGTCTTTGGCAGGATCAATGGTTGAACATAGAAGAATGTTTTCAGGTTTTAGGTCAGAGTGGATTATACCAAGATCAGTATGCAAGTAGTCCAAACCAACTAAAACACATTTGCAAATCTCTCTAACTTTATTCAATGGAAGGCCTTTGTAACGGTTATATTTGATCAAGCGAAGCAAGCTATCGCCCAGAAACTCTAGGACCATGCATAGATGCTGTCCATTTGGACCATTGTGCTTAAAGTTGTCAATCAATTGAATTACAAATTTTGAATTTGATGGGTCACGGTCAGCAATGGATGAAAGAATATCAATCTCATGAAGGGCAGCCTGAACAAACTGAGCCGCACTTTTCTGGATCTTGAGTGCAACAAATGACTGAAAACCACAATCTAAAAATTAGACAAAAGTGCAAAAGAAAAATGAAAGCTGGTGCACAAAAATAACAAGAAAATACCATTGTTTGGGGAGGTTAAGGTAATCTCTGAGAATAAACACACAACCGTACATACATGTTTAACCTTCATACAAGGTTTCTGAACCAAAAGCACACATAAATGAACAAAGGATGAAGTTGGACGTGATCAATGAAGAGTGTCATTGTGCATATGTGTACAACTTAAACTTATTTTCTTCTTGGGATTTGCCCAATTTTCTGCTTTCTAAATTCAAGCACTAGCAAGAACCTATAACTAACTACAAGTTATGCGATTTATGGTTAAACACCAGTGTCACGGTTACCAAGATGCTTAATACACAAAATCGTGACCAAATCAGAATCAAGCCGTTCAAACAGAAGCAGCAGGGGCACATTTATTGCCCCTCTATATACAGACAAATCTATCACCCATGTAAACCAGGTGGTCACATTCTGTGAGGACCATTCACCATTTCCCGTTAAACCAACATGCATAGATTCCTTTTTATGACACAAGTTGAACAAAAGAAGGAATCATAGATTCGTATTTCCATAGTGGCAAGCAATCAACATCAAGAAGCCAAATAATCTCAGACACAAAACGACATAAAGGTGCCCAAACAAGAACCGAAGATCCCGGAACCTCCACAACATTCGAAGGAAGCAAATTTCAAACCAACAAAGCACAACGAAAATTTCCAAACCCAGTACACTCATCACAGCCCAAAATCCAAACCCAAAAAGGGTGGTCTCAAAACGACGCCTTTTTGCAGAAAACAAAGAAAAAAAAAACTGACATAACAAACGGAAAAAAAAAAAAAGATGGGTAAGAAACATACAGAAGTTTTAGTATCGTAGGCAAGCCAGACGGTGGAGAACTGACCCCAACCCAATTTTCTCTGCGCTATGTACCTGCCGCTGCCGAACTGATCGCCGACTCTGACGGCGTGGTACCCTCCTTTCCGGTAAGAGTCGAATCCCTCATCGTCTTCCTCCGACCCCGACGACGACGAACACGACATCACCTTCTGATCTATTCAGATTCACCCAAAGAAACTCAAAATCTGATTCTTTCTTCAAAATCCTCCACTGATTCGCCCTGCTTTTCCCTTTTGATATATCTTCTTTAACTCGGAAATTGCTTGGACGCGAAGTCTTTGTTTAGGAGGATGAAGAGTTATTATATTTGCGGTGTGTGAGGCTTTTGTTTTGGAGGATGCAATTCCTATTCCTTATTCCTCCACTTTTTTCTCTTTCTTTCTTCATGTGATGTGTGGGTCTTCCATTTTTCCTACTCCAATTTCATAGCCCTTCGTCTTTATCATTCCCTCTATGCCCTTCGTTTTCCTCGCTTGGTTTACCTCTGTCATTGACTATTTTCGGGATTCCATAATTTCAACTGTCTGTTTCCAAGTGAGGTGGAGCAATCATACTCTGAAACCGCTTTGTGGGCTTCTGTCATTTCCAACATCATGCACCTTTTTTTTTTAATGTATGTCTTTATGGTTTCTTTGTTTTTCTAGGGTTCCTAGGTAATGACATGGTTAATTACTACCACAACCAATAATTTCATGGGTTAATTTAGTAGTAAATCTTAAAAGTCTTGGTTTATTTATTCGGTTTCATTTTGTTTAGATTTGATTTGACTTGTTAGTCTAATGCGCCATCAATAGTGTTGAACTAAAAGTTCATGTTTTTTCTTACTTTTTGTAATGCTACTCACTTAGAAAGTGCTTATTATTCTTCTCATTTATGAATTGTTTCAAACACCTTTCAAACATTCATTTAATACCTCTCTACTACAGTTTCTCTCTAACATAAAGCATCATCTCTTAGATATGATTGAGGAGGATCACACTGGCACATGGCATGACAGTCTCAGAAAAAAGAGCTACTCCATTCAAAGTGTTTCATTAACTTTTCCATTTTAATGTTGTGGTATTTGTAGCTGAATTTGTTTACTGATGGTAAGTTCTTAAACTTTATCAGTCATTCTTTTTCCCTTTTAAGATTTCATATACCTGTGAAGCTGGCAATTAATATGACAGTAAAATGGAGTAGAATCAATTGGACGCAGATTCTGTTTTAGGTTGGTGTGGTTAAAATAAAATCACGTGAGAAATTATTTGTAGCTTCTTTTGAAATTTGATGGACCTAAAAGCTGAAAAAATGGCATGAAAAGCTAAATGTGTAAGTAACATCATGAGTGCAGAGAGGATATGTTTTATTTTCAGTGTTAGAGAATATGTTATGCTTTATAGAGTTTTATTTGCAGCATTTCTCTAAAAACTAATTTATAATCTCTTTGACAAGTGATAAATTAATTTATAATTGATAAGTTGACTGTTACAATATAAGTTGTTAATTTATATTCTAACCTTAACTTATTAAATTACAAATATTTAATAAAATTAATTGATAAGTTTGTTGAAAAATGTAGAATGAGATAAAGTGACATGATGTATAAATTTTATTATATAAATAAAATTTGTGTTTTTAGGAAAAAAAACAAAATTATTATATAATTATAATTTTATATTTCAAAACTTTTTATTAATTTTTTATTTTGTCATTTAGTTTTATTTAAATTAATTTGATCTTTTTAATTTAAACTGCTGTTTTTTTTTACAAATTGTATTGTGTGTAGTAATAAAAATATAACTATATAATATGATTTTTTTTAGTTAAAATGTTTTTTATTAATATTTCCTTTGTTTTAGGTAAAACTTACCTTATCAAAATTTTGGTAAGATAAGTTTGATTCATTTTTTCCTAAACACAAATATATATATATATATATTACTTGTGTTACAAACTCTTTAAAATACACGTAAAGATCATTTCCTTTTGAAATTCTCCGATTTGATTAATATAGATTCTTTCGATATGTTTTTAGTAAAATATATATTGTAATCAATTTTAAAATTGTTTTTATTATACATCAGTTTTTAAATTGTTTTATATATATATATATTAACTAAGAAAATTGGATCGGATTAGTTAAGATATTCAAAGTGTTTTTATTTTTTCTTTCTTCTTTATCTCCTCTTTATCCACTCTCTCATCTCCTCACCTTTTTTGTCCTCTTAACATTTTCTTAATGCATTTTTAATTACACTTTTTTAGTTCTTATAATATGTTATTCAACCTATCTTTTTAATTTTTTTATTTATTGTCCTTTATTACTTATATGACATCTTAAATTTCTTCTCTTGAAATATTTGATTAGACTAACTAACTAGACCTATCACGATATAAAGGCTAAAAAGATAAAAAAAAATCAAAATAACGTACTCACAAAAAGGCAGACTACCTGAATCTATCACCACGATATATATAAATATTTTTTTTTTTACATTTTATGTAACATAACATAACACAACTTATTACTTATCTATGATCACTTATGTATTGATTAATTATTACATTCACAAGTTGATATATAATTTTATTGAATACAACGTGAAAGTCTATTTTTAATGGCTTCTTATATTGTGAGATCTCAACCTTTTTAAATTTTAATTTAATATAAAGTTATTGAAATGAATATAATTGGTGGTGTGATGTATAAGTCCAACTATTAGTTTATTAAAAGTATGAAAAAAATATGGATATTTATTTAAAATAGGAATGTTCGCTTGCTATTTTATTAAACATATAAGAAAGACTTGTGTCAATTTTAAAATTTTAAACTATAAAAACGAGTCTTTCATAAGTGTAATTTTTCCTGAACTAAATGGACGAACTACCTTTATGTAGTCTGATGTAGGATTTAAGTTTTTCTTTCCTTAATTTTTTATGGGTCACAGTTTGCATAAAGTTTCAATTCAATCTTCATTTCAAAGACTGTATAAAAAAAATCATGAATTGCTGTCTTTCTTTATTGCCCTCGTTACACGTTGATCCACGTTTCTTTTGCAATGATTTAGAACCATAAATTCGGCACTATAAAACTGTAATAATTGTTTTCTGGTGTTAATGCTGTGAAACAATTAATTCTGCAAAATCTAACTCAAAAAACAGTGACTTTTTTGCTCAAATTCAGGTTTTACAAGTAAATAAAAGACAATCAACATGGTCGCCATTCTAGACCCATGCTTGCATTGGTTCATTGAATGTGAATCATCTCTTGGAAGGTCTCTCTTTGATTCATAGAAGCAGAACTTCAAAAGGAAGAAGAAATTTTAAACAATTAACTAATGTAATGTTTCTCAGACAAAAACCTTTTAGATCCATATGCTACAACTTTCACAAAAAATGAACCAACAACAAAGAATTAGCATGCCTTTATTGTAGCTGGTGATGAACAAATCACTCAGCAAATTGAACACTTTATTCAGGAGCATCAATTCCAACTAGAATAATTCCCTTCCAAGAGAGCAATCAGCAAGAATCACTATCACGGAAACAAACATCAAGCATATACTTAAAACATGTATAAGCTTAGTTTCTCCAATGTATCCAAAGAATCACAGACATTTTTGGATTACCATTACTCTCCATTCATCAGTAGATTCAGAAGAAAAAGATACAGAAAAGTTTTGAACAGAATGATTAGGATGTGGGGGAAAGAATCTCCATCACAGAAGTGTAAGTGCCAGAAACTGCAATCACAAACCCAAAAACCACAATTGCTCCATCCCAGACAAAACAACTCCAACCCAACTCATCCTTAAAAACAATAAGATGAAACATCGCAGGCAGCACAAAACTCAACACAACACACACACTGCTTCCAACCAGGGACAAGAAATCCGCAAAATTAGGCACCAAAAGCGCAACCAAAGAAATCAGCAACACCATGAGCCATCTCAACCACAAGCAGTACCTAGACCCACAGAACCTTCTCTCCATCACCTCATTCACAGGATTCATCATAATCGGAAAAGTGAAAAACAAATTGATACAAAGCCCCAACTGAACCAAAAGACTAATCACCCCAGGACCCAAATTGGTGGTGATAATACCCTTAGTTTCTTCCCCAAACGCAAAGTACCCTAAACCCCCAAACAAACCAAACAGCACAGAAATCGATCCCATCCCCAAACCCAAAACCCTACCGAACTTCTCCTTATACCTCGCCTCACTTTCCAACGGCAGAACCATTCCGATTCCCTCAAAAGCATACACGGCCACACCTATGCCGTACAGAAACACAGACAAACCCCCGAACACTTTCAAATCGGGTTTATTCTTAACAGAAACAAAAACATCCTCGACCATCACAACACTCTTCGCAGCGAGATCAACCACGTCAGCGAAGATACTCAACGGAGCCAAATGAGTCAAAGTGCGAACCGAAATCAGTCCTAACTGGAAGGGGAAGCAGGCCCAGAGGAACAGAACCTTGGGGGTGAAACCGAGGAAAACCGGCGTCGTTTCGTTGTTGGTGAGGAACGCGAGGGTGGAGGAAATGAAGATGAGGTAGCTGACGCAAAAGCCGGATTGGGAGAGGACGATCATGGCGTCGACGGCGAAGCGGCCCACTGGGCCGCAGATCGTAAAACCCAGGTCGCCAAAGGAGGTGATTTTGGTGAAGCCCGTTAAAGATTCGAGTTTGCGACGCGTGAGGACGAGGAGCATCATGCAGTGGTAGGTGAGGAAGGCGACGGAGAAGAGCATGAGCAGGCCCATGAGCCAGCCCGTTCGCTTGAAGCTGTAAGGGAGGCCCAACACGCCGGCGCCGACGATGGAGATGAAGATGTTAGCGAAGGTCTTGAGATTGGAGGACAAAGCTGGTGCCTTTCCCAGGAGGGGTGTGTCCTCTCTAGGGTAGGGTGGAAGGGTGTAGGAAGAGGATCCTTCTTCCTTGGAGAACACCATTGTTTCTTTCTTTCTGTTACTCCACACTTCTCAATTCTCAACTCTGTTCTATCACAAATTACGTGTGGATCGCTTCCTTGTCAGAAATTTGGAATACTGCAACAGAGGGTGCTGAATTTGATGCTAAAGTTATGATATTTTTGGTGTTTCAATTTCAATATATATCACCATTATATAACACAACAAGTAGGGTTGTTGGATAAAGTATTGTGGTGGCGGCTATGTTTGTCTTTTGACAGGACTAATCTTACTTGTCGTGTTAGTTTCTCTGTAGCTTTTATTTGATTTCATTTTGTGGATTTTATATAATCTTGTAGTAGTTCTTCAAAAATAGGGTATTTTTTTTCCTTGTTTTTGTCATGTTTGTTATATAAAGGAGATCAGTGATTCTTATTATATTATTTTATGTTTAATATGCAATGATAAGGTGCATGCATGGCCATGATATTTTATTGGTTTTTCAATAAATATATATATGACTCTAACGGTTTACCCGTGACAGGTTGTTTAGTTAAAGTTGTATAATTACTGTTGCTATCCAAAGTCCAAAGAGATTGCAGGTGAAGTAAGAAACTACCCAATAAAAAGAGAGCAAAAGAGGTTTTGGATTAAAAATATGAAAAAGCTCTTGAAGTAATATGAGTGATTGTTTCCCTTCAAGTAATTATTTGACCTCATTCTCTTCAAAGTCAAGTCAGATCTAACTCTTTTAAACTGTGAAAGGTTAAAAGAAAAAACTAAATTAATACACACGTGTAAACATAAAATAATCACACTTTTTATTCTAATATTAAAAAGACTATTACATTTAAGGAGTGTTTATAGCTTCTTATAGTCAACCTCCTATTGTATTTGAATATATCGATTACTTGGATCTTATTCTAAGAAAGTGAGATCTTCCACTCCCATGAAATTATATGTTCTATTTAAAAATGAACTATACTCTATTTTAATTTGAATGAAACATGTTCTTATTTTATATTCAATATTTTAAAAAATTGAAGTTTTCAAGTCACTGATGGATCAACCAAAATAGTTGAAAAGAATAATAATAACTTTTCCAACATTTGATTAGACACCGATTTAAAAAAAATCAATAGATTTTGGGTATTTTATTGTTTTTAAATTTTCTTGGAAGTTATAATTTCATTAGATTTTTATGACAGGTTGCAATATTTGCAAATTGTATCAAATCAAGATTATTTAGAGTAATATAATAATAGTATTGTAGTGGGGTACTCCCCTGTTTATGGTACTTATTAATGTTAATAAATAAGCAGATATAATATTTCACATTTTTGTTATATCTATTTTTTTCTTTCTATATTTACATATATTCTATACAATCTTTAGGACAGGATTAAAAATAATTAATAAATAAGGTGATATTAAATAAAGTCTGATCTCAATATTTATTAATGTAGTTTTATTTTATTTAAAATATAAAAATACCTATAAAAATTATACAATTATAATGATAATTTACATAATATAATTTCTCTTATATTTTAATGTTGCCAAAAATGAAAATGTAATAATTAAACTTAAACTTAAATTAATAAAGAAAGTAACAAGTGAACATAAAAAAGTTAAGCATTCTGGTATATCGATTATTAAATAATAAAGTATTAAACATATAAAATTATTTTTTAATTTTGTTTTGTGTATATTAAATAAATAATTAATTATAACTGTATAATATTTATGAATATTTATGCCCTCTAAATAAAGTAAAATTACAAGATTTCAACAAACATAAATAGAATTAATGATCATTGATTATACCAAAAAGTCTTTTCCCTTAATTTTTTTATCCTTTATATTTTATAGCATCTAAAGTTGTTCAGTTTTCCATTTTTTTTTCCCCATGCATTCTGCAACATCTTGAAACTTTTCTTTCTCACATATTCAACACACCTATCTCTTACATATTGGACCATAATAATATTTTGATTTGGCAACAAGAAGTTTTGTCATTGTGAAAAAATCCAACTTGTGAAGTTCTTGGAAGGTCTGATATACCGTTATAGTTTTCGACACCTGAAAATGTTTCAAACAATAAAATCAATCCAGAATTTCTCAAATCTGGACAAAATTGACATTTAAAAAAACAAGATAAAAAAGCTAAAAGTTCAATTCAGACAACCAAAAAAGACAGTAAATCACCACATATCTTCTTGATATTAAGAAGATTGTAGACATATTAGTTGTTTTAGAGATTCCTATTTCAAGTGATGAACACATTAAAATTATTTTAAATGGGTTATTCGGTGAATATTACAGCTTCATCACTTCCATTTTGTCTCGTGTCAATCCTTATACAGTGATCCTTATACAGTGAAGACATTGATGCCTTGTTGCTGTCACAAGGAGGACACTCCAAAAAGTTCAAGATTGCTGAAAGTTTAAGTTTTAATCAAACTTCCAGTCCTTCTTCTCCAAACAATTCAACAAATAGGTTTTCTAGTTCTTTTAATAAAAACAATAGTTTTTTTTTTTTCCAAGAATCAGGGTCAAAATAGAAACTCAAATCATTTTTCTTGGCAACCATATTCCTCTTGGTCCAATTCGAAAATTCAATATCAAAGATACAATAAGTTTGGTCACACAACTCTCACGTGCTGGCACAAGTATGAATCTGACAATCAAACTACTATTTGTGCTAATCACTCTGGATGCATGTCTCTAGAAAATACCGACACATCTTCTCTATTGTACACTCCTTCCACTATCAATGATTCCTTGTGGTATCCTGAGACTGATGCTTTTCACCACATAAAGCATTGTCCACAAACTTTCACATCAAAGACAACTTACACAAGCAATGAAAAATAAATTAGATAATGATACTAGTTTGTCTATCTTACATGTTAGTTCAACTTCTTTTTCTTTTCCTTCCAACCGGATTACTCTTATCCAATCTTTTACATGTTCCTAATATTTCCAAGAATTTGATTAGTGAAAGGAGATTTGCTATTCATCTTACTTTTTTGTTAACATTTTTAATTTAGAAATATTCTTGTGTGGTGGACACTTGTAAACTCAGATATTTATAAGGGAACTTATTTTTTATCATAACTACTTTATTTATACACTAAAGGCCAAGGCTTTTGTTGGTCCCCTTAGAGAAAGGACACCACAACTTTGTCTCTCCTTTGTTCATCTTTCTAACAGCCGTCCAAAATTTTGTACAAAAAAGTCATGTCAAGTGTGATAGGAGTGAAGATAATCCATTTGATGTAAATCTTAAAGATGAAGATCAAATAAAAAACTCAAATATCCCTCGTTTGTGATAGTGACAAGCTAACTAATAGCCTACCCATTGCCAACTTGGTCATCTGTCGGTGTACCCTTCCTAATTTTGTCGTTTGACAACAAGAAAACGTGAGGTTTTTTGCTAGCAATGCACTTACACATACAGAATTTCATTAGTATACGGATAACCAAGAGAAATTTAGTCTACACACCCAATTAGAAACGGTGAGCTTTGTGGAAGGCAATTCAAGGTATGTACACCCATAGTCATTGAGATAAGGTTTGTAACAATTAACTGGGAGTAAACGACCAAAACACTTGGTGTTAGATTTAAAACCCATCGGTGGAAATCAAACCAAATAAACAATTCTTGAATACTTAATATGTGGGGAGTATTAAGAGTATGAAGCTAAGAAACTGATTGTGGGACAGAGTTTGCAATATCCACCTGAGTACTAGAGTATGTCATCTATGTTGAATATATTCTTATTGACCCTTCTTTCTTGATTCGGACAGTGTAGTAGTGAATTTCAAATAAAAGGGTCAGGAAGGATGCCCTTGTCTACCATTTCTCTAAAGACCTGCATGGATTTTTGAAGGTCCCCTTTCCTACATAAGACATCAATCAGAGGACTGTATGTTTCTGTATTGGGTGCACAACCTCTTGAGGTGATGTCTTCCACCAACTTCAAGGCATTCTCAACTTTTCCCTGTCTGCAAAATTCCGTGATGACAGCATTGAATGTAGATGGAATAGGAAAACAGTTATGAGCAATCATTTCATTCATCAGCTCAACTGCCTCTCGGATACTACCCTGTTGGGAAAATCCATGAACAAGGCAGTTATAAACTAAAATACTTGGAATTCCACCTTCATCAGTCATCTCATCATATACCCTCTTTGCATCCTCAATAGACCCCTTCTTGCAGTGCTCTAAAATCTTCTGGCTTCTGTCAACAGCTCTAGGGAACATGTTCCCCATCTTTGTTAGAAACTCAGCTGCCTCATCAAATCGATTTTGCTTAAACAGGCCATATATTATGCTATTGTAAGGACTGATGCGCCCTTTAGAGCCTTCTTTGCTTTCCTCCATTAGCTCCAAAATAGAAAAACCATCTTCAATTCTTCCTTCTGAGCACAGACCCCTAATTAATGAGTCAAATGTAACAAAGTTCCATTGGATCCCATCTATTTTCATATCATTAAAAAGATCAAGAGCCAAATCCAACATCCCAGATTCACAAAAGCCAGATATCAGTGCATTGTAGGTATCCACATTTGGAAGACAGCCTTTGCTCTCCATCTGCTTCAAAAAATGAAGTCCAACCTTCACCTTCCCCACTCCACAAAACCCCTTTATCAAGGTGTTGTAAGCCACAACATCTAGCGAACCTCCCATGCTCTCAACTCTCTCTAAAACGTCGGCGGCCTCTGTGGCGCGGCCAGCACTGCATAGAATTTCCAGCACCTTAGTAACAGTGACAACATCAGGCACAAATCCCAGGCTAAAACTCTTCTCCAGCAGGACAAGAGGCTGAACTGAATTCCCTTCCTTACAGTACCCAGATATCAAAATATTAAAGGTAACATCATTAGGCTCCTCCATCTCACTCATCAAGCTCCTAGCCCTCCCAACCTTCCCATTCCTACAAAGTGCATGAAGCAAAGTGTTGTAAACCACAGTGTTTGGAGTAACCCCTCTGGACTTAATAAGCTGCAAGAGCTTAAAACCTTCACCTATCCTATTAGTGAGGCACAGTCCTTTCATCAAAATCCCAAAAGTGTAATCATCCCCCTCAACTCCACTCGCCATCATGCTCTTCCTATAAAACTCCCTAGCCATGTCAATATCCTCCTTCACAAGCACATCCAAAATTGAATTGAAAATCTTGAGGGAGGGGCTGCCGTGGAACTTGTACGCCAAGTCAAGCACTTTGATTACAGTTCTAATCATCCGCGCCCGGCCGAGGCAGCGGATGATGGTGACAAAGATGGCATCATTGGGTGGTGCACCGAGTGATTGGGGCATTTCGTCGAGCAGTTGCTTGACAGTGTCGAAACGGCGGAATGTGCAGAGCTTGTGGATCAAGGCGCGGTATGTGGATTGAGAATGGGCGAAGTTGGGGACGGTGGACGCCCATCTGAAGCATTCCAACGCTTGGGTAGCAGATTTCTGGTCCAGTATCAGCTGTGAAACATGATCCTCGCTTGGTGGAGAAGAAGAATATGAAGATGTAGATGAATGCGTTTGGAATTGGAAACGCCTTAGATAAGGGGTTGAGGAGGATCTACGATATGCCAATACTTTCCAAAGTTTATGCATTTCATCAACCGAGGTTAAGTACAAAGATTATAAGACTAAAAAATCTTGCCACAAACAATGATTTTTCCCGCTGAACAAATCACCCCACTCAATGCAAATGTGTTCCCTTTAAAGAAAAAATGAATCATTTTTGTCTATCCTTATTAAGAATCTATACCTATAAAATAGCTGACACCACATTTTTCATACAAAATCTTAAAGTTTATGGTTTTTTCCTTTATTTTTTTACATTGCTTAACTTTTTCATTTTTAACTTATACTTAGACTCTTAACAAATCACTCTTAAGTTTTTAAGCTTTTATAGGTTGTCTGCTCCAAAATAGATATACTTTTGAATGCGTATGGTTTTATTGAAAATTGTATTTAAGACACTTTTTTTCTCATAAAAGGGGCCTAAAACAAAGGGACACTAATCACAGAAAACGACAGCTGAATGATTTGTTAACAAAGCAATGCAAAGAAAAATAGGAAGACTTTTATGCATGCACTTCAAGTATATCAACCTATATCCTCTTCTTTCATCATACAAGTTTACGTACAATCGTAATTCTGAATTAAGTAAGTTTTTCCTTGATTCCAAAAAGATTATTTTGTACATTCGTTTAACCTGTTCTAAATGAACAAAAGTGTGTGTTGATATTATCGGAGCACAGGAAGAAATAACCAACTAGGAACAAGATGAAAAATTCTATGGCGATTAGCTTCTATGAAAATGTGATTGCACAATAAAGATTCCAGGGAATTAATTAGTACTAATAGAGAGAATATCCCTGACAAGATTGTAGTAATGATGCTGCACATGAACACCCTTGTTTAACACTATCAATCCTTCTAAGTATTATGTCCATATTTGTCTTTTTAACAGAGTCATTTTCAACTTGATAAGTGATTGTCTGTTTTTCCTTTAATTTGCCATATGTATGTGTAAAGGCAAAGACAGGTCAACAACAATAAGAAAACACAGTGAATGTTCCTAACAAATTTACAATGACTTGAAAATGTTGTAAAAGATAAACTAAGGGCGGAAAATACAAATCATTTACTTCATAGCTCTTTTCGGTGGACAATGGAAGCTTGCTATATTGTGTTGTGTATTTGTATCACTTCCCGCCATTGAAAATGGGAAGACTGACACAGAAGGATACTCAAAAACTGGACTTCAAGAACCTTGTGGTAGACAACAAGACCAGAAGTATGTGTGACCTTGCCGGGTGATAATAGTCCTTGTAATAATCATACTCCCCAATTCGAATTGTTACAAGTTGTGTAACATTATTATTGACATTTAAGCAAACAACAATGTTCAAGTGCAGCAGGGGTAGCAGTTAGTCAGAAAAATCCCCACTGAAGAACACCCTACTCAATAATCTGTACAAATCAGCAACTTCATTTATTCATCTACCATTCAAAACACCCTTGAGAAGATCAAGGCCCTCAGCAGAAATACTCCTCCTCCTATATGATCTAGGAATTTCAATTTTAGGAGGTGGATCTTTGGAGAAACACACAATCACAACTGTGAGGTTGTCACAAGTGTTGCGTTGAAGGGCCTCAGTAACAAGTACTTTTGCACATTTGTTCGGATCATTATGCTGCATCATCTCCTTCCTCACCATTGTCACAGCACACTGGCTGCTCATCACATCCCACAATCCATCACACCCCATTATCAAAAACTCGTCCTCTTCACTCAGCACCATATCAGCAAGTTCTGGCTCCGAGCTTAAAGGACTCTTAGAACCTTTGCTGCCTTTTATGTGCCAATCTCCAAGAGCACGAGCCACTGATAGTTGGCCATTCAGGTATCCATCGTAGATCACTCCACCAAGTTTTTCAATTCTTAATCTTTCAGAAGTGCAATTTGGTTTATGGTCTTTGGAAAGTTCAACTGCTCTGCCTCGTTTGCCCAACACAGCACGAGAATCTCCTGCATTGGCAATCAGCATGGAACTGCAAAATAGATTACTAGTACAATTAGCATGTAGTAGCAGCATGCATTCAAATTCATATATGCAAGGACCAACAGTGTTTAAAAATCATTGCTCGAATCATATGGTTCTCAGTCCCTTACCTTCCCAACGTTAGGGCTATCAGAGCTGTGGTGCCTGAAGAGCTATCAAGAGAACTCGCATCTCTAAAAGCAAGATCAGCCTTCACAAATGCACTCTTAATTGCTTTCTTAATGTTAGATGGGAAATGAGCATCTTGAACTATAAACTTGAGGATGTTCTTTCTTGTAAATGCTGCTGCATCAACGCCACCATGTCCATCAAATACCTGTATATCATCAATCTCCATGAATGCCTAATCTAAGGGACATGCAAAAGGAAACAAGATTGGAATACCAATCAAAACATGGTAGTCGAAGAAATAGTTTCTTTGATGTATTAATCTTTGTAAATCTTTTAGGTCACTGTGGTTAATCAGTGATGGGGAATTCATTCATATCTTATAGATTGCTCCACTTACGAAGAGAATTTGCCCACTTCATTAGGTGAATAATAGGATCGATCTAACTCAACACAAGAAACATACCCCGTAAAATGCTGCAGGAGAAGGAAGGTTTGCTCCTAGACCGTCACATTCACTAAGACTATCAATGCATATGAATTCATCCTCCATGTACTGCTTTGGTCCTTTATCAGAATAGCTTCCAGATCGAATTTCAAGTGGAAAGTCTGATTTTTTTTCTGTGCTTGATTTAAGTCCAGTAATACTAATATTTGATTCCTGGAAAGAAGAAGATAGGGCATAATTACTAGCTAGGACTACGTCAAAATACATGGATAACAGCAGCTTCAACAAATAAACAATCCACTTTCTTTCCATGGAATTCTCTTTCTGTGCTTTCACTATACTTGAAACAAACCGATCAAAACAAGGACATGAACCAACAAATTGCTCCAAAGTTTAATAGTAAAGTGCCATTTAAACTTTCAAGAAAAATCATCCTAAGATTGCAGCTTTTTATAAATCACCAGAAACTTTATCGACCCTTTTGCATTTAGCTGCAGATACAATCGGATCCATATACACGTTTGAAAACTGTTTGAGAAATAGGAAATCATGTCTGGTATCATAAAACTGCATCTCAAAGGTGGAACCAAACACGCCAAAAGCCTCTTTTGTAATAATACAACTACTATACTAACAAGTCCTAGTATAATATCAAAACAATAAATGAGAGGAACCAATATGTTCCAAGTTTTCCTAAATCCTGGTTTTCTTTCAACCAAATTGTGTGAAGCCATCAAAATGCTGCACAGGTGTTGTTGAATCTTGATGATATCCGACCCACGAAAACAGAAACATGCAATTTCAATTTGACTACACTAACCGGTTCTGCAGACCAAGAAGAGCTGCTGAAATGTCGCATAACAGAATGGTCCCTCGGAGGCTTCGCTGCATTCTGATTCAAATTCCCCACCGTATCCCCATTGGGATCCTCCATGGAACCATCAGTACCACCCCTGGGGCAGGGGCATCCACCACCAACACCACTCATTGTATCTGCGTCACACGTGCAACATGTCCTTGTCCCATATCACGATCCACCAATCAATCACAACCACAACCAAACAAAAAGCTTAAAAATTTGATTTTTCATTTATTTGTTATTTATCCCTTATACCAGAAGCTTCTCCAAAACAATTCAAACAACCGGCGCACCCGAGAAAGAAGCCATTTTTAAACGACCCCAGAAGATGAGACAGCCAGAGACAGCTATTGGAAACGTGGGTGGCACTTGATCCAAGCAAAAAAGAAAAACTGAAGTGAAGGCAACCGTGAAAAACACGAGAAATGGGTGGTAGCGTGCAGAGAAAGGAAGAAATGGTGGTGGCAAAGAGAGAAGATTAAGAGCAGAAAAACGAAGACCAATATAGTTATAAATGGACATGAGAGAGAAGGGGAAACCGTTGAGATGAGTATATATAAAGTGATTGGCAAATGCAGGTTTTGCGGTCGCCATTGTAGCGCTTGAAAGGAAGTGACATGTGGCTTCTTCTGCTGCCATTTGTGTTACCAGTTGACCGGATACATGGCCTTGTGCTACTCCAATCTCTTGCAATCTATCATCAATTTTCTATTATCATTTCATTTCATATGAATCTCAATCCTTCTATGCATTTTTCTTTCACAATTTTCTATCAAAAACTTTTTTAGCCTTGCCCATGATCTCGCCAAAATAACAACGTTAACACATTGTCTTACCTTAATAAGTAATAACCACATCAAGAGATTTTGTATATTAGGCTTGTTTTGGACTCTTAATCTTTTTAATATGTTAATCATTATACTGAACTATGTTACTCACTTGGAGAAAGAGAATCCAAATTATCACCTGTTATATAATTATGTACAACTATTAATTTCACAAAAAATTCTAATTTTTATAATTAATTTTGTCACTAATTTTTTTTAACTATTTTTTTCTGCCGGTATTAATTTAATATTAAAAAATTATTAAGATAAATATTTGTATCTAAGAGTTTAACTGTAAAGACATTAATTTTTATTCCTTCTTTATTTTTATAAAATATTTTTTTAATAAAAATAAAATTAATTTTGAAATAAATATTTTACTTCTTTAGTATATACCCTTTTACATATACCCTTTTAAAGAAGCTATTTCAACATTATTTACTTTATTCATAAAATGTTTTTTTAATATTTTGTTTTATTGCTTTAGCTATTATAAATTTTAATTATAATTATATTTATAATTAATGACTTTATTACTTTATCATAAATATTAATGTTACTGAAACTTTTAAGAATCAAAGATGATTTTTAATATTTGAAAAAGATAAACTTCAAACATTATACAATGATTCACAACTTAAACTTTTATACGCGAATAAACAATTTTTATTTTTCTAACATTATTTTTGTCATAGATTTTTTTTTCTCTCATGTTGTTCTTGAAAGGTTTATTAGTGGATCAAATTGGATTAAATGAAATTTTCCAGATTTTGGAAACATGCTCGAGCCTGACCACACGGTCTTAGGACAATAAAGAAAATGACATTTTCTTTGAAACATTTTTGCAACCTATACTTTCTAGGCTTTTCATCGGCTTTGAGCTGAGGGACAGAGGTGCACCTAGATGATATTAGGTCGGGTCATACATAGATGTATTTATTTTCTCATGATGCATAATAAAAAAAATTCATTCATTATTCATTTTATTATTTGTTATATATCTATTAAAAAAATATTCATATATTTTTTTAAACTTGTAGGTATTGTTGGACGGATGAAAATAACATATTTTGAAAAATTCATATCGACTAGAATAACGTATGGGGTAGATGTTAGTGATTATATAATGAACTCTAAGAGTGTTGTGAAGTGTAACGAAATTCTTGCTCTGAAAAAATTTACACAGTTATTATTCTCTGTGTTTGTGATTTTTCTTCGTATTTGGAGTTTCCACATTACATTGTATGTGTTAATCTTATTTATTTATTAATAGTTATTTCTCTACTAATAGGATGATTCTTTGGGATAAAAACGATAATATTCTTAATTGATGATATATGCAGATTTTTTAAAACTCGCAGGTATCCATGGATAACTGCAAATATTTAAAAAGAATATTTTATAAATTTTAAAATAAAATTTAAATAAATTTGTAAAGAAATGTAAAATAAAATTTTATTTTTACTTTTTTACGAATAACAAATACTCACAAATACGAATAGTATGATATTTGCAACCAATTCATTTATAAATAAATATTAAAATATTCACTACCCACAATAATAAATATATGCAAATACTAATTACCCGTCACAAATTTTATTCGTAAATAATCAAGAATACCAATATTTTTGTCATCCTAAATGGACCATACAATACATAGAGGCCAAAAGAAATTAATTTGTCTTTCTAAGAGTGAGTTAGGGAACTATGTGGTCATTCAATTCCGACTACTCAAATAATCGAATGATGAATGGAGAAAACTCGAAAAGATTGACACAAGGTAGAGACGTCACCGAATGAATAGGGATTCAGCTCTCAGTCGCATTAGAACAAGTGGACAACCACATAAAAGCAAGGTAAACCACAAAAAATAACAAGTACCATAATTATTGACACTAAACATAATTAAGGTATACTTGAGCTATGATTAACCCATGAACAATGTCGAACCCAACAACCATCCCAATAAATACAAGTAATTGTAATTACAATGGATGAGTTTTCAAGTATTTGGTTAATTATCTATCTGAGATTTTCCAAATAAACATGTAATTAAACGTCACAACATCTTTCTTGCATATACAAATATAAATATTGATATAAAGTTGAAGACTTATATATTTATTAAATAAGTTTAAAAGTGGGCTCATCATCTAATCCTATTTTTATTGAAGATGCATCCTTGTAGAGATGAACATTACCATATGTATCAAAACTCAAACAACACTACGGGATTATCATGTCAAATTAAATAATATATTTATTGCTTTAATATAAGTTTAAGTTACTCTTTTATGTTATTTTTTAAATAAAAAATCCTTTTTAAATATTCTAGGGTTGAACATGTGCGCATATTCAAAGAGTTTATCAAGTTGCCAATTTTCTTTTACAAAGTTTGAGCTGGATTTAGATAGTTCCACGTTTCTCATTTTTCTATTCTTTTATTGACTTTTGCATCATCCGAGGATGTTTATAACATTTTTATTTATTATTAAAAACAATGACTAATACTAATCAATATTATTAATATATATATATATATATATATATATATATATATATATATATATATATATATTATATAAAAAACTAAACAAGTCATCAATAATACATTCAAAGTATTATTTACTATTATCACGCCTTTCAATTTTTACATTTGATATTTTTTCATATGAACATCTAATGTTGATATCAACATACGATATTTTTATTATGGAGGAGTATGTTAACATCTCGCATAAATGTAAATCGATTTATAATATATAACTAAAGACAAACTTCATTATTCATTATACTAATATGATATTTAAATTATTCAGAAATTATTTGATATAAATTTGAGATATCATATACTATTGAATCTTGTCTAATTTTCAAGCTCAACATAAAAGGTATTGAAGAATCATTGGATTAATTATGAAGAAAAATTAAAAAATAAAAGTTCATAAAATCAGTCATTAAATGATTAGTAATAAAAATAGCATAAAAAGAAAAAAAAAAACTATATCTACATCACTTTTGTTTTATTCTCTTATTCTTTTTTCTATTTCACTTCATTTTGTCTTCGTTGAGAACGACACGACATCCCACGGTAAATGAAACACTGCTTTCCGTCCACTCCACACAGTCAACGCAATATTCCACTTCATTTCTTATTCCAGAAATTTCTTTTCATAACCACTTTTTTTTTTCTTATACATACACTTCATTTAGAAATAAAATATCATATCCATGTGATAAATATATATTTTGTATAGTTTTAAAATCCATTGGTTCTGAACCGTTCTCACATCACTTTAATCGCACATTATATAATTATTACACGCCCAACGCACAAATAACTTAAAACTTTGAGCCAAAGATGCTGCCATGCCATGTGTTTCACATGAAAAATCAAACATACTAATTTATTACTATTATTATTTTATATTAAATATACCAAATTCTGATTATGCAGAAATTTTATATTCCGGTGAAGAAAAATCCACGTCATTGACACCGATATGAGGACAAGCAATTACGTGTGAATGTATGTCCTATTCCGGCACCAGAAGAGTGCAGTCCTGTGGGAGAGGACTGTCCTTAAAGTGTGGAAGGGCTTTAAAATCTTGTGCTGTTCGGAACACGACAATTATCTCCAACTGTTTCAAGCCAATTTCACACTTTGAGGTTCAAATTTAAGGTGGTGCCAAGGGTCATCATTGCACATTATAATGATTATATCACTCAAATAAAAAACAAGGAGAACAATATGTGCCCAGTGGCATTAATTTTTATGGACCATATCTACCATCACTAACCTTAGCATTAGCAATAACCTTATTGCCAATTCACTCACTCCATTTTCTTTACTTTTCCTCAGTGCCCAGATTCTCCATAACCCACTATGCTTTTCATGGTCTCTCTTTGCTTTTACTTTTGGCTCCCTCCTTCTGTACAAGTACTGGTCACTGGTTAAAGTTTGTCTTTTTGGTGTACTATGCATAGGTGCCACCTCCCTTTTTGTGAATCTATCAGGCATGTATGACCCTTTTGAGTAAAGTTCTATTTTTTTTACATGTTGCAGTCCTCTACTTGTTTGCCTTAATAGTTGCCACTTTAATGTTTTCTTCTTTTATGTTTTTCTAAGATTTCTTTATATTTGATGTGCGTTGAAGATTTGGCTTTTGAGTTTGTGAGCTATACTATATTGGGGGGTTCTGTTACTACCTCTTTTCAAGATCTTAGTTTAGTAGCTGTGCTTTCTTTTGGAAAATAAAACAAAATTAGGGATATTGCTTCAGTTGTTCATTGGTAGCTATTGTTTTACAGGCTCCTTATCCAACCATGAATAAAGTTTGGCCCTTGGTTTTCATGGTTCTTTCCATTGGATGCTTTTCGAATGGGAGTGGAAGGCAAAATTCCACAGTACCAGATTTTGTAAATATTGGGGCACTCTTCTCTTACAATACCAGTGTTGGTAGAACTATAAAAATTGCATTAGAAGCTGCGTTTGAAGATATAAATTCTGATCCAACTATTCTTGGTAGAACCAAGCTAAACCTCTCTATGCAAGAAGATTCTAAGTACAGAGGTTTCCTGAGCATTGCCGAGGGTATGTCTTTCACAGTATCACCCTTGTTATGTGTTAAAAGCCTTAAAAATAATCTTTCTCAGGCACAGATGAAGTTACTTCAACTCTGTCAAATTATAGCTCTGCGTGATATCAGTTTTGCAGGTCATGGCAAGACAGACGGTGGCGATAATAGGCCCACATAGTTCTGTAACAGCTCATGTCATAACTCATATTGCAAATGAGCTTCAAGTTCCTCTTCTGTCATTTACAGCTTTTGACCCTACTCTTTCTTCGCTTCAATTCCCATTCTTTATTAGAACTTGCCATAGTGATCTTTATCAAATGACTGCAATAGCAGACCTTGTTGACTACTATGGCTGGAAAGATGTTATCGCAGTCTTTCCTGATGATGATAATGGTAGAAATGGAATTAGCACATTAGGAGATAAGCTTGCAGAGAGGCGTTGCAAGATATCATATAAAGCAGCTTTGAGTCCCCAAGCATCTATGGAAGAGATTAGTAATGTGCTTGTGCAGGTGGCTCTGGCAGAATCACGGATAATAGTTGTTCATGGCAATACTCAACTTGGCCCTCAGGTGTTCACAGTTGCAAAGAATCTTGGGATGATGGGAACTGGTTATGTCTGGATAGCCACTGCTTTTCTCTCTGCTCTGCTTGATATCAACTATCCCCTCTCTCCCGATTCAATGGATGAAATTCAAGGAGTTCTTACACCACGTATCTACACGCCAAATTCAGAGCGCAGAAGAAGTTTTGTTTCTAGGTGGAAAAACTTGACCAGTGGAAATACTGCCAATGTCAAACTTGGATTGAGTTTTCTACCTCTCTATGCATATGACACTGTTTATGCACTTGCTCATGCTCTTGATGCATTTTTCAAAGAAGGTAACCGGATTACATTCTCAACTGATTCAAAGCTGTCTAACATACATGGAAACAACTTGAATCTTGAGGCCTTGAAAATCTTTAATGAAGGAAATCTGTTACGTAGAAAGATCTATGAGGTAAACATGACTGGTGTGTCAGGTCCATTCAAGTATGCATCCGATAGAAACCTTGCTAATCCTGCATATGAAATCATTAATGTGATTGGAACAGGAACTCGAAGGATTGGTTATTGGTCTAATCACTCTGGTTTATCAGTTGTTCCTCCAGAAACTCTTTATTCGAAACCAGCCAATCTGCCCAGGAAAAATCAAAAGCTGTTTCCTGTGATTTGGCCTGGAAACACAGATGAAAGACCTCGTGGTTGGGTTTTTCCAAACAATGGAAGGCTCTTAAAGATTGGAGTACCAAGAGGTGTTAGTTACCAGGAGTTTGTCTCACAGATAAAAGGCACTGACATGTTTGAGGGATTCTGCATTGATGTATTTCTTGCTGCAGTGAATCTGTTGCCTTATGCTGTCCCCTACAGGTTCATCTCATACGGGGATGGTAAGAACAATCCTAGTATGACTGAGCTTGTCCGTCTGATCACAACGGGTGTGAGTGTCATGCCGATAACTTTTTGTGCAGTTTGGATGTTTTTTATGGCAATCTTCTGAGACCAATTTTCTTCATCTCATGCAGGAATTTGATGGTGCAGTAGGTGACATTGCAATTACTACAGAAAGAACAAGGATGGTGGATTTTACTCAGCCATATATTGAGTCTGGTCTTGTGGTAGTAGCACCCATTGGGCAGGCAGAATCCAATGCTTTGGCCTTTTTGGCCCCTTTTACACCAAAGATGTGGTTTGTGACAGCTGCCTTTTTCATATTAGTGGGAGCTGTTGTTTGGATTTTGGAGCATAGGGTGAATGATGAATTTAGAGGACCACCCAAAAAGCAAGTAGTCACCGTTTTATGGTAAGAAATCTGGTATCTGTCCTCTTTAGATCTTTTTTAGAACTCAAAATATAATTATGATGAGGTTTTAATTTTCCTATTATATTATGTGTATACAGCTTTGATTGTTATGTCTGTAACTGGTTTGATTTGCATATGGCAGGTTTAGTTTTTCAACAATGTTCTTTTCCCACAGTAAGTGCCATATTTTTGTTTTTTTCTTAAGTCTATTGTCAAAGGGATAGCTTCCCTTGGATTAATGAAGCTGCTTTTTCTGTATACCATGCAGGGGAAAATACAGTGAGCACACTTGGTCGTGTAGTGTTGATTATATGGTTATTTGTAGTTCTTATAATTAACTCAAGTTATACGGCAAGTCTGACCTCAATCCTCACAGTGCAACAACTTTATTCTCCCATTAAAGGCATTGAAAGTCTAGTAAACAGCAAAGTGCCTATCGGCTACACGCAGGGTTCTTTTGCAAAAAACTACTTAGTTCAGGAAATTCATATTGAGGAGTCTAGGCTAGTTCCTCTGACAACACCAGAAGAAATTGCTAAAGCACTGAAAAATGGTCCCGAAAATGGGGGTGTTGCTGCTTACATTGACGAGCGTGCCTACACTGACATCTTCCTCTCCAGCCGTTGTGATTTAACTGTCGTAGGTCAGGAGTTCACCAGAAATGGTTGGGGATTTGTAAGTATCACATGGCCTTTACTATTTTATGTACCTTGGTTTTATTCTTTCTTCCAATAAGCAAGTGTAACGGTATGTGTTGAAGATTTTATATTGACTAGAGATAATGCGATTTCATAGTATATAAGTGGGTGCAAACTTGTTTTGTAAGTTAAGTTAAGCTTAAAATCTAATTTTTAACATAGTATTGGAGCCATGGTTTGAAGCCTATCTTAGCGTAATTTATTACGTTTGTTTGGCCTATTGTGCCATTTGTTATCAGAAAATTGATTGTTTGTTGAACCTATCGTGTTATCCACTGTTGGACTAATAATAATGTCTAGTCCAATACCTGATATATATATATATATATATATATA